>UOFN01000035.1_pt1 | contig 27288 bp, 22 predicted proteins | sample 1990111 | NCBI WGS metagenome assembly UOFN01 (sample SAMEA4728526, study PRJEB27164) | hydrothermal vent metagenome | biome: marine basaltic hydrothermal vent biome; feature: marine hydrothermal vent; material: mineral | place: Pacific Ocean | collected 2011-06-14/2011-07-23 | depth 1741 m | reverse complement strand
GATCTGTTCCAGCCATACATTCAGGAAGCGGCTTGCCAGACCGGCTTGACCACGGTGATCAAGATCCATGACCATAAAAGCTATCTCGCTGATGATGTCGATCCAGCGCAGCTTGTCGTTGAACTCAATGCAATCGAATGCGACCGGTATATCGTCTACCAGCGCAATATTGCGCAGGTGCAGGTCGCCGTGGCATTCTCGGATAAAACCGTTGTCCTTGCGAGCCTGAAAGTCGGGCTGCAGTTTCTGGAACGTCTGGTGTGTCCAGTCTTGCAGGTATTCCAGTTGTTTTTGCACCTGTGGTTCGTGCATGCAGTCCAGAATCTGGCTGAAATTTTCCTCGGCCGGTGCTTGTACAGCAGCGGGGTTTCCGTAGCCTGATTGCGGCCCGGCTACTGCCGCAGTTGTATGAAATTTCGCAATACGCAGTGCCAGCGCGTCAATGTGCTCAGGGGCAAGCTGTTCCGCGTCGAGTAATCGGTCAAACTGTGAGGCTTGCGCGAACTCGCGCATGCGTATGGCATATTCGATTGCCTCGCCATCACCGCCCAGTTGCGGTCCTGCGTTGATCGTCACAACTTCGCGGTACAACTCCGGCGCCAGCCGATGATTGAGTCGTAATTCCTCCTCGCAAAAATGCCGGCGTTTCTCCAGCGTGGAAAAATCCAGGAAACCAAAATTAACCGGCTTCTTGAACTTGTAGGCATACGGCCCGGTGAGCAGGATGATGGAGATATGCGTTTCAACCACGTTGAAACACGCCACCGGATGCGGGAACATCGCAGGTTGCTGCAGAGTCTTGACGAGTTTGTGCAGTGCGTCGGTCATGCGGCTATCTGAACAGTGTTTGACATGACTGCGACGTTATCACAGTCAGGGCTGTGTTGGTGATGGGGCGGTGCGGTGTCTGTCAGGAGTCGCTGATGGCAATATAATGAAATCCTAAAACACAGGGGGCACGTATTATGGGTGAGACAATAAAGGGGCTTGACGGTAAGTTACGCTGTAAATGGTGTGATGCCGCACCGGAGTTTCTCGGCTATCACGATACCGAGTGGGGCTTCCCGGTCAGTGATGACCGGCGTTTATTTGAGAAACTGTGCCTGGAGGGTTTTCAGTCCGGGCTGAGTTGGCGCACTATCCTGGCCAAGCGCGAGAACTTTCGCTCCGCCTTTCACAATTTTAATTTCGAAAAAATAGCGCGTTTCACCCAGCGCGATATCAATCGTCTACTCAAGGACGAAGGCATCGTTCGTCATCGTGGCAAGATTGAGGCGGTTGTCAACAACGCGAAACGAGCCAGGGAACTCGTCAAACAGGAAGGTTCGCTGGCCGCTTTTTTCTGGCGTTACGAACCAGACCCTAAGCAACTTGTGAAACCACAGACTGCATCGACATCGGTGGAATCAATTGCGTTGTCAAAGGATTTGAAAAAACTGGGCTGGAAATTTGTTGGGCCCACCACGGCGTATGCCTTTATACAGGCAATGGGCTTGATCAATGACCATGTTGAGGGCTGCGTGATCAGAAATAAGGTGGAACGCGCGCGCAAAATCTTCAAACGGCCGACGGGCACCTCCGGATGACGCCCGCCTCTGGCCGGTTTTTTTACTGGGTAGTGTAGGACCAGACAGCACTTGGCGTTGTACCACCATTGCCGTCCTTTGCAACCACTGCCCAGTAGTAGGTCGTGGCTGCATTGGAGCCTGCGATAGCAAAGCTCTGGTTAGCGACACCGCCACCGTTACCGCCATTGTTATGGCTCTTACATGAACTCAACAGTGTGATGATGACAAGTGTTGCAACCAGCAGAACGGTTTGCTTCCGGCTTCTTACTCCACCGGGGAGGGTGATGCCCAGGATCATGATTCCACCCCCCAGGCCCAGGCCCGCATAGAACAGGCCATTACCTGAACCACTGTTCGGTGAGGTGTTCAGTGCAACAAGGGGGAGGCAATTGGTTACCGGATCAGTATCCGCGCAGTGGTATACATCGTAGCTGACGGTATCTCCATCAGGATCTGTGCTGGGTTCCCATACCAGATCCAGCGTGGTCGGCAGGCCGGTTTGCCCATCGGCCGGAGACACCAGGTTCGGGACGGAAGGTGGGTTGTTCACCCCCGCGAGTCCCGTACCGCTGATACTCACCGTAACCGGGTTTTCATCCGGGTCGTTGGAGGGGATATCGAAACTGTCATTGGATGTCACCGCTGTGGTCGGTGCAAAACGAACATCAAGCGTACAACTTGCCGTTGCGACCAGTGTCTGGCCTGAGCAGATGTCATTGAGCACACTGAACGGTGCGGCCAGTGCATTGGCCTGGGCTACGGTGCCAATGACGAGATCGGCATTGCCATCATTGACGACGGTCACCGTCTGGTCGTTGGAACCGCCCACCGTGAGGTCGGCAAACGCGATCTGTAGATCATTCGCCGGAGCGAGGGTATCCGTGACCGTGATGTCCGGCACTGGTACACCGACGCCGTTACCACTGATACTCACTGTAACCGGGTTTTCATCCGGATCGTCGGAGGGGATGTCGAAGCTGTCACTGAAGTTCCCGATGGAGCCGGGTGAGAAGCGGACGGTCAGTGAACAGTTGGCCGCGGGTGCCAGGGTCTGCGCCGAGCAGGTGTCATTGAGTATGCTGAACGGTGCGGCCAGTGCATTGGCCACAGCGATGTTTCCAAGGATCAGATCTGCATTGCCGTCGTTGCTAACAGTCACCGTTTGATCGGCAGCAGTTGTCAGCTCAGTGATATCACCGAAGGGTACCTGCAGGTCAGTGGTCGAGGCCACTGAGTCAGTGACAGTGATATCCGGGGCTGTGGTTCCTGATGAGGTATATATGTAGATTGAGCCGGAGTCATTGCTATTGCCATCTTGTCCGATCGCCCCGGCTACTACCGTGTTGCCATCGATGGAGACAGACCTGCCTAAATCGTCACCAGCTACGCCGTCAGATGCCAGCAGCTCCGTCTGCTGCGACCATGCGCCGGTGACAGGGTTGCGCACAAACACATAGGCTGAACCGGAATTACTGCCGTTGTCATCATGCAGGCGTGCCCCTGCTATTGCCGTATCGCCGCTGATGGAAACAGACCAGCCTAACTCGTCATCAGCCGCGCCATCAGATGCCTGGAGTTTCTGCTGCTCTAACCAGATGCCAGTGGCTGGGTTGCGCACAAAGATATAAATTGAGCCGGAGTTAAAGGCGTTATCATCATGCGCAAAAGCCCCAGCGATTACAGTATCGCCGCTGATGGAGACAGAGAAGCCAAAATTGTCATTAAGTGCACCATCAGAAGCCAGCAGCTTCTGTTGCTCCGTCCAGATGCCGGTGATAGGGTTGCGTACGAATATATAGGCTGCGCCAGAATCAATGCCGTTGTCATCATGCGCAATAGCCCCGGCGATTACAGTATCGCCGCTGATGGAGACAGACTCACCAAATTGGTCAGTAGCCGCGCCGTCAGAGGCCAGCAGTTTCGCCTGCTGAGACCAGGCGCCGGTGGCAGGGTCGCGCACAAAAATATAGGCTGCGCCGGTTCTGCTGGCGGCGCTGCCTTCCCCGAATGCTCCGACTATTGCCGTATCGCCGCTGATTGAGACAGATATGCCGAACTGGTCACTAGACGTACCGTCGGAAGCCAACAGTTCCGCTTGCTGTGACCAGATGCCGGTGACAGAGTCGCGCACAAACACATAGGCTGAGCCAGAACTAGTGCCGTTGTCATCATGCAGGGGTGCTCCGATTATTGCTGTGTCGCCGCTGATGGAGACAGAGGAGCCAAAATTGTCATTAGCCACGCCGTCAGAAGCCAGCAGCTTCTGTTGCTCCGTCCAGATGCCGGTGACAGGGTTGCGCACAAACATATAGGCTGATCCAGAATTGCTGCCATTGTCATCATGCCAACGTGCCCCTGTTACCGCTGCATCGCCGCTGATGGAAACAGACAAGCCAAACACGTCACCAGTCGCACCATCAGAAGCCAGCAACTTCACCTCATTACCAAATTGCGCATTAACCATGGCGGGCAGGAACAAAATAAATGCAGTCAATATAAAACCTGTGAATTTTTGCTTGATCATGGCGAGCCTCTCTATTATTTTTTATTAATCAGGCTTTTCTGATTCTCTCTTTATTGAAACAGTCTCTGCCTGTACAACGCGTACCCTTTTGAGTGTATAGGCAAAGCACAGGAATAAAGTTGGAGCTACGGGAGAGAGCGCGATTAAGCAGACGTTACTTGACCCAGATCAGGTAAACACAACATTCTTTCTTTTTATTTTTTCGTTTCCACCGGCCAACGCCGGAATGTGGTGCCATGGCACTTCGGGCAAGGTGGAATGCGCGCGGTGTGATGAAAGTGCAGCGTTTCATTACAGGCGCCACAGTGCAGCGTGCCCGGCCCGGTGATTTCACCCGTGTGGTAGGGCAGGTCCCGCTTCAGTTCTTCCCGCAGTTGTGTCAGCTCGACGAGGGCCGGGTCGGCGACCTGTTTGAGCAAGTCCAGTAGCGAGTCTTCAACCAGGTCAAGGTCGAAACGCAGCCAGTCGGCCAAGCCCTTGCGGGTTTCCGCCAGGTGGCGGCCGGCGTCCTGCAGGTCGCGCTTCAGCCAGTCGGCAATTTTCTGTGCCTCATCGTGGCTGAGTTCTTCCAGCTCCACGGCGGTGTGGCGGGCTTTTTCGATGCTTTCCCGCAACACCGGCAGGGCCTTTGACTCGGCCTGTTCGATGGCCTCGCGGGCGCGCTCCATCATGCGGTTATAGCCCTGGACGAGTTTGTCGCTGGTTTTGTCGGTCATTTCGGTCTGCTCCTGTGTCCGGGCTGATACCCTGTACTAAGTCTAGCCTGCCTTTGGCCTCGTGTTTATGACCCGGATCAATGGAAACTACCGGGCCGGAACGGTATTCTTCCCGCCTTTGAATCTTCAGGCAGGCCGGATCGGATGGACGAACGTTACAACCCCCAGGAAATCGAGACAGAAATCCAGCAGCGCTGGGAGCGGGAGAGCACGTTCCGCGCGCTGGAGGACGATTCCCGGGAGAAATACTACTGCTTGTCCATGTTCCCGTACCCCAGTGGCCGTCTGCACATGGGGCATGTACGCAACTACACCATTGGCGACGTTATTTCCCGCTACCAGCGCATGCTGGGCAAGAATGTGTTGCAGCCGATGGGCTGGGACGCGTTTGGCCTGCCGGCCGAGAATGCGGCCATCAAGAACAAGGTGCCGCCGGCCAAATGGACGCTGGAGAATATCGATTATATGCGTAAGCAGCTCAAGCGCCTCGGCTTTGGCTACGACTGGGAGCGCGAGCTGGCGACCTGCGACCCCAGCTACTACCGCTGGGAGCAATGGTTTTTCACCAAACTGTTTGAAAAGGGGCTGGTTTACAAAAAAACCGCCGTGGTCAACTGGGATCCGGTCGATCAGACGGTGCTGGCCAATGAGCAGGTTATCGATGGCAAGGGCTGGCGTTCCGGTGCGCCGGTAGAGCGCCGCGAGATTCCGCAGTGGTTCCTGAAGATCACCGACTACGCCCAGCAGTTGCTCGATGACCTCGATCAGCTGGACGGTTGGCCCGAGCAGGTGCGCGCCATGCAGCGCAACTGGATCGGTCGCTCCGAAGGCGTGGAGTTGCAGTTCGGGATAGAGGGTGAGGATGAACCCCTGACCGTTTATACCACCCGCCCCGATACCTTGATGGGCGTGAGTTATGTCGGTGTCGCTGCGCAACATCCGCTGGCGAAGAAAGCCGCGCAGAACAATCCTGCCCTGCAAACGTTCATCGACGAGTGTGCGCACACCAAGGTGGCCGAGGCCGACATGGCGACGCTGGAGAAGAAGGGTGTTGATACAGGTTTCAAAGCCATACACCCGGTAAGTGGTGAAACAGTGCCGGTATGGACCGCCAATTTTGTGCTGATGGAATACGGTTCCGGTGCGGTGATGGCGGTGCCGGCGCACGATCAGCGCGACTGGGAATTTGCGCAGCAGTACGGCCTGCCGGTGAAGCAAGTGATTCATCCGCAGGATGACAGCGTCGAGGCCGATGTCGGCAAGGCCGCCTTTACGCTAAAAGGCGTGCTTCAGAATTCCGGTGAGTTCGATGGCCTGAGCTCAGAGCAGGCCTTCGATGCGATTGCCGCCTGGCTGGAAAAACACGACAAGGGCCGCAAGACTGTTAACTTCCGTCTGCGCGACTGGGGTGTCTCGCGGCAGCGTTACTGGGGCTGCCCGATTCCGATGATCAACTGTGCATCCTGTGGCTCGGTTCCCGTACCGGAGGATCAGTTGCCAGTTGAACTGCCACGCGATGTGGTGATAGAAGGCACGGGTTCGCCATTGAAATCAGATCGCAACTTCATTGACGTAGACTGCCCGAAATGCGGCGGCAAGGCCGAACGCGAGACCGACACCTTCGACACCTTCTTTGAATCCTCCTGGTACTACGCCCGCTACACCTGTGCAGATGCAAAAGACAGTATGCTTGATTCGCGCGTGGAACACTGGTCACCAGTTGATCAGTACGTAGGCGGTATCGAGCATGCCGTGTTGCATTTGCTCTACGCCCGCTTTTTCAATAAATTGCTGCGCGACCTGGGGCTGGTTACGCATGATGAACCGTTCAAGCGTTTGTTGACGCAGGGCATGGTCAATAAGGACGGTTCCAAAATGTCCAAGTCGAAGGGCAATACAGTAGACCCGCAGTCGCTCATCGACCAGTACGGTGCTGATACCGTGCGCCTGTTTATGATGTTTGCCGCGCCACCTGAACAGTCACTGGAATGGTCTGATGCAGGTGTTGAAGGAGCGTCACGTTTTCTTAATCGTCTATGGAAGGCGGTCTACCGGCATATCTCGGCCGGTGATGCAGTGGATACGGACTTGATGGCGCTGGATGAAAAACAGAAGGCATTCCGTTTTAAACTACACGAAACGATTAAAAAAGTCAGTGACGCTGTCGGCCGACGATATACATTTAATACTGCAATAGCAGCTAATATGGAACTGTTAAATGAGGTCGGGAAATTTTCCGATGATTCCGGCACTGGCCGCGCACTGGTGCAGGAAGCATTGGAGTCTTCAGTGTTGATGCTGTCACCTATCGTCCCTCACATTGCAGAAGTGTTGTGGAAAACTCTGGGTCATGATGAACACATTGTTGATGCCTCCTGGCCGGAAGCTGACGATAGCGCGCTGGTACAGGACAGTATTCAACTCATTGTTCAGGTCAACGGAAAAATGCGCGGGAAAATCACGGTGTCGGCGGATGCAGAAAACGATACTATTGTAGCGAGTGCCATAGCTGAACCTAATGTACAGCGCTTTATCGAGGGCAAAACTTTGCGTAAACAAATTGTCGTACCGGGACGCCTGGTTAATCTGGTGGTGGGCTAGCATGATCGCGAGCAAACGCCTTCTGCCTTCTACGGCTATTACCCTTGCTGTTCTCCTGGCTGCCCTGTTGTCGGCGTGTGGTTTTCAGTTGCGTGGCAGTATTGCTTTACCGCCGGCGCTTAATGTCACTCTGCTCGAAGTCAAAGATCCCTGGCAGGGCATTGCCGCTGCTTTACGTGAAGAACTTGAATCAAGTGGTGCGCGTGTCACTGCCCGGGCCAGTGACGCGACAGCGGTGTTGACCCTGACCGATGAACGTTCGAAACGGCGTGTGCTCTCTGTGGGTAGCCGTGGCAAGGCCAGTGAATACGAGTTGTTCGAGGGAGTGACCTTCTCACTGCGAGACAGCGAGGGACAAGAACTGCTCAAACCACAAAAGCTCAGCTTGACCCGCGATCTGGTGTTCGACCAGACCCGCTTACTCGGCAAAGAGTCCGAGCGTGAAGAGTTGCAGGAACAAATGCATCGCTCTCTGGCACGACAAATCATCACCCGAATTCGCACACGGTTGCAGGCGCATGAGCCAGCTACGCCCTGAACAATTAAAGGCACAGCTCGATAAAGGGCTGGCACCGGTTTATTTTATCTACGGTGACGAGCCGTTGCTGGTGAACGAATGCGCGGATCAGGTTCGCGCCACCACACGTGCACAGGGTTTTTCAGAACGAGAGGTGTTCAGTGTAGAGACCGGTTTCGACTGGGACAGCTTGCTCGCCGCATCCGGTAATCTTTCATTGTTTTCCGAGCAACGTTTGCTGGAGTTGCGTTTACCTACGGGTAAGCCCGGCAAACCCGGCGCGCAAGCGCTGCGTGATTATGTTGAACGACCACCGGAAGATACTGTGTTGCTAATCGTTTCCGGGAAACTGGAAGCTGCTGCACGTCGTAGCAAGTGGGTGCAGGCGCTGGATAAAGCGGGTGTCAGTGTGCCGGTGTGGCCGGTCGGCTTGCGCGAACTGCCGGGCTGGATTGATGCGCGTATGCGTCGCCATGGCATGCTCGCCGGGCGTGAGGCTTTGCAATTACTGGCGGATCTTGTCGAAGGCAATCTGCTGGCGGCTGACCAGGAAATCGAAAAACTGTTCTTGTTGCAAGGTCCCGGAGAAGTCTCGTTGCAAGATATTGAAAGCCTTGTCACGGACAGTGCCCGTTACGATATCTATGGTTTGGTGGATACCGCGCTGGCCGGTGACGCGGCGCATACCCAACGCATGCTCAGCGGTCTGCGTGCCGAGGGTGTGGAACCAGTGCTGATATTGTGGGCACTGGCGCGTGAAATACGTTCGCTGGCCGGCATGGCGCGCGATATCCAGAGTGGCACGCCGCAAGGTCAGGCGATGGCGACGCGACGCGTTTGGGACAAGCGAAAACCCCTTGTCAGCGGGGTTTTGCAGCGCATCCGTGGCCGCCAGTGGTGGGCCATGTTGCAGCGTTGTGCGCTGATTGATCGCGTTATCAAAGGTCGCGCAGCGGGCAGTGCCTGGGACGAACTGTTACAATTGGCGCTTAGACTGGCGGGTCGTGCACCGATCCGCCCCATAGAGATACCGGGTTATGACTGAAACCGCGCAAACCGAACAATTTGATGTCAGTGGTTATATGCAGACGTTGGGCCAGCAGGCGCGCATTGCCGCGCGTGCCTTGAGCCGTGCCGAAACCGGAGCCAGAAATACTGCGTTGAATGCAATCGCTGACGCCGTACTGACGGCACGTGAGTTACTGAAAAGCGAAAACCACAAAGATATGGAATCCGGCCGCAAGCACGGACTGGATGCGGCATTGCTGGATCGTCTTGAACTGACCGATGCCCGTATCGACAACATGGCAGAAGGTCTTCGTCAGGTCGCCACGCTACCTGATCCGGTTGGTGCTATCAGTGATCTCGAATATCGCCCCAGCGGAATTCAGGTGGGACGCATGCGCGTGCCGCTGGGTGTGATCGGTATCATTTACGAATCGCGGCCCAATGTCACAGCAGACGCTGCGGCCCTGTGTCTTAAAGCCGGTAATGCCTGCATCCTGCGTGGCGGTTCCGAGGCCCTGCATTCCAATCAGGCCATTGCACGTTGTATCGAGCAAGGCCTGGAGAAAGCCGGCTTGCCGCCCACCGCCGTGCAGGTTGTCGCGACCATTGATCGTGCTGCAGTCGGCAAGTTATTGCGCTTGCAAGACAGTGTCGATGTCATTGTGCCGCGCGGTGGTAAAGGATTAATTGAACGTGTCATGCAGGAATCACGCATCCCTGTCATCAAACATTTGCACGGCGTCTGCCATACTTACATCGACGATCAGGCTGATATCGACAAGGCCGTTAAAGTGGCATTTAATGCCAAGACGCAACGTTACGGTACCTGCAATACCATGGAGACCCTGCTCGTCGCGGAAGGTATTGCAGCGCGAGTGTTACCGATACTGGGAAAAATGTATCAGGATGAAGGCGTGGAACTTCGCGGCTGTGAAAAGACCTGTGCCATTATCAATGGTGTTAAGCCTGCTACGGATGCCGACTGGGATGAAGAATATCTGGCACCCATCCTGTCGATCCGGGTGGTTGCCGATATGGATGCGGCCATAGATCACATTGATTGCTATGGTTCGCAACATACCGATGCCATCATCACCGAGAACATGACGCGCGCGCGCCGTTTCCTGCGCGAAGTGGATTCCAGTTCGGTGATGGTCAATGCTTCGTCACGCTTTGCTGACGGTTTTGAGTACGGTCTTGGTGCCGAGATCGGTATCAGCACTGACAAACTGCACGCGCGTGGCCCGGTCGGACTGGAAGGGTTGACCAGCCTTAAGTTCATCGTGCTCGGCGATGGTCATATCCGCACGTAACGTGACGTCCTGTAACATAAACCTATGATCTGCATTCTCGGTGGTACGTACGACCCTGTTCATTTCGGTCATCTTCGCACGGCGCTGGATGTTCAGCAGGCACTGGATATCCCGCAGGTTCACCTGTTGCCTTGCCGTGTACCGCCACACCGGGATGAGCCGTACCTGTCAGCTTCAGCACGACTGACATTGCTGGAGCTGGCGGTGCAGAATGAACCTTCATTGCAGATCGATGCGCGTGAGCTGAATCGTGAAGGCCCCTCATGGATGGTTGATACGCTGCAATCCTTACGAAATGAAATCGGTCCTGAGGAGCCGCTGTGTCTTGCGCTGGGGATGGATGCTTTGGCGGCTCTGGACAGTTGGCACTACTGGCGTGAGATCCCGGGACTTTGCCATCTGGTGGTCATGCATCGCACCGGCTATGACTGGCCAGGCGAAGGTGAAGTCGCTGATTGGCTGAAAACCGCACGCATGGATGATGTAACGACACTGCACGATGCACCGGCCGGCTGGGCCGCAGCCGTACGAGTGACACAACTGGATATATCCTCGACCACGATTCGTGAAACACTCGCGGCCGGACACAATGCACGTTACCTCCTGCCGGATGCCGTGCTGGAACGTATGACACAAGAGAACTGGTATGCAAACTGAAGCACTGAAAAAGACCGCACTCAATGCACTGGACAATCTCAAGGCTATCGACATCACTGAGATTGATGTGCGTGAGATGACCTCCGTTACAGACGTTATGATTATCGCCAGTGGTACATCGGGTCGGCATGTTAAGTCGATCGCTGATGCGGTGGTTATGGCCTGCAAGAAGAATGGAGTTGCACCGCTGGGCGTTGAAGGTGAGGGCGAAGGTGAATGGGTATTGGTAGATTTAGGTGATGTGGTTGTGCATGTGATGCAGCCGCGTATTCGGGAGTTCTATGCACTGGAGAAGCTCTGGTCAGTGACCGAAGAGAATCGTGAGAGGGAAAGTGGAGATAGCGCATAGATTGTTGGCTTCGTGCCTCTTGAGAGTGTGAGGTCACTGGCGGGTAATCTCGAACTGGCCCTATATAATGAACAGGTTGTTATGTCGTTATCTTTCTCAGATGCTCGGGTGCCGCGATATGGATACTGCCGCGTCCCAGATGGATCCACCCATTCGTCTCGAAATTCTTGAGATGCCGTGATACCACTTCCCTGGCGGTGCCCAGGCGTAGCGCCAGTTCCTGGTGTGTCGTCATGATCTTTGCCGTGCCATCAGACAGCTCCAGCAGAGTCTGGGCAAGATAACGTTCGATGGATGGTGCGCATATCTGCTCCATTCGTGACACAACATCAACCAGCCGCTCACCAAATTTCTTGAATACAAAACGTCGAAAACGGGGTGATGCATCGATCGCCTGTTCAAACAGGCTGGTGCGTACCGTAAAGGCCACCAGATCGGTTTCAGCAACGATACCTGCCGGAAAGGGCTCATGGCTTAGCAGGCAGGAGGTTGTCAGTACGCAACTGTCGCCTGCACCCACATAATAAAGCACAATTTCTCTTCCACTTTCCGTCAGCAGGTGTACCCGCGCCTTGCCAGCGACTATGAACAGATACTGTTCACACAGCATACCGGGAGAAATGATGAGGGAACCCGCCGGCGCTTCCACTTGCGTTGCGTTATCAATGATATTGCAGATAGCAGGTTCGGTGGAGCTGGCAAATGCTGGATATATCTTGCTCCAGAGCATGCTGTTTTTATTGGCGTAGGCATTCACTACCGATGCTCCCGCGTAGACTGAAAGGTTTGTACTCGGGATACTATAGTATTTGGTTGTCAGGACTCTGTATTAATAGACACACAAGTGTGAAAATCTGATGATCCCTTGTGGTTTACAGGGTTGGTTTCAGGCAGATCCCGGTTAAAAAGACAGCAGCGCAACACGCGTTGACCGGGTGTTGCGCTGCTGTTTGGAAAGTAAATGGACTCAGCCGCGTCTGCGTGCAAGGGCAAGCAATGCGATCAGGCCCGATCCCAGTAATGGTAGTGCGGCGGGTACTGGCACGGCACTGACTGGTTTAAAATTACCGCGGATTTCGATAAAGGGGAAACCATCAGGTAGTGCAGTGTGAACCGCGACGAACATATTCCCGGACAGTAAGGCATCAATAATTTTATCGTCACCCGGGTGCATATTGGGTGACCCTACACCACCTTGGGCGCCTGCAAGAATCGATACGTCATTTCTTTTAAACGTGAACCCGATCCCGAATGGTTTGGAGGCAAAATCAGAAGGGTCTGCAGTGAAAGTCGGGTCAATAGAAATGGGACCAAAATTTCCCGGGCTGCCCGGGGCTGCGTTATGTAGATGAATCGGTGACTGGTTCGGGCCGAAATCCATCAGGTCGCTCAACGCGATTCCCTTTACCCCCAGTTGTATATCCAGTGTGTTGGCTTCATCGTTCAGTTGCATCGTGATAACGCCCTTGGCATAAGTTGGTACTACGCCGTTCGGGTCTGTCACCAACGCCGGGTCAGAACCATTCTGGTTAGCGGCGCTCAGGTAGCCTTTAAGATTAATAATGGCAGCTTGCGATGTCAGCGGAAGAAGTGCTGCGCACAGCGTCAATCCCGTCAGAGCAGATTTTGCAGAGTAAGACATAGTGATTCCCTTAGTGGTTGGATTTGTGATTTTAATTCTGAAAATGCCAGCTAATTATAGGGACTTGCTTCTGGTATCACGGTGACTGTGTCACACAGCACATTATATTTTTGTGCTTGGTGACTGAGTTACACACTACGGCAAGTTTGATCCGTTAAAGTCATTTGCTCAGTTATGAGGAAATGCGCATGAAAAATACACTTCGGCTTGTTGCACTGTTTGCAACGCTGTTTGCCATGGGATCGACAGCCAGTGCCCACGGTAAAAGACATGGCGGGCATCATGCTTCGCATAAATCCATTGTTATTAATGCATTTGTTCCTGCCTCTATCGGTGGTGTATTCGTGGATGATCCGAATAACCCCCGTATTAGTATCAGTATCCCGGCCGGCGCACTAAGCGCTGATGCGAAACTCATCGTCAAGCGCAAAAGGCACGCGCATTCACCTGGCCGCACACTGACGGCAGCCGGGTCGGTTTATAAAATATGGTTGAGAAGCGCACACCACGGATGGCGACCACTAACTCTTGGGCAGCCGATGGAAGTGGCACTTGCCACTGACAGTGCGCCGAAGCACCCGCAGTTGGGGGAAGTGGCCATTTATCGTGATGGCGGATGGAATCGTATGATGGCGAATTTCTACCGCGCTTCGGATTCCACTGTATTGACACGTACCAAAAACACGCGCCCGTTTTTGCGTGCGGTATTCCGCACCTTGCAGGCGCGCTCCGGTCCTGAAGTCGAGCGTGGCCGTGAACTCTATACGGAAGAAACCTGGGGTGATGAAGCCATCTGGGGTGACTTCTATGAACTGCATAAAGTACTCAACAATGTCACACCGAACATGGCCGTCGGCATTGGTGCCCAGGTCGATATAAGCAAGGTGCCACAGTTTATTGTTGATGTGATGCTCAGCGACAATTTTGCCGCCAAGCAGGCTGCGCTGGATGATCCCGCAGTCGCCCGCGCACTGTTGAAAGCCGACGCAATTGTCGGTGTGCGAGGCGTTTACGACGACCCGGACAACCCGGATATGATGACGTCAGTAGGTTTGACCTGTGCCATCTGTCATGTGACAGTCAAGCCCACACCCTTCCAGTTGCAGGCCGATGCTGATCCGGTGTCGCTGCCTATTGGCCCGTTAGTATTCGGTCCCCCCAACACCCGCATGGATGCAGGCCTGTTGCTGTCTTTTACACCGCGCGTTCAGAGTGGTTCGGAAAACATCAATATTGCTGATTATCAGAATTGGGGGCCGGGCCGTATTGATCCGCGCTTCTTCCCGAATAATCCTTTCAATGACGGCGTGTTCAACCCCAGCAGTATCCCGCAGCACTGGAACTACCTGGATCTTGCCGAGCAGGGTTATGCCGCTACATGGATTGGTGTACTGCAAACCCGCCCGGACAATCACTCGCTGGCCAGTGCACCAGAGTGTGGTATCGACCTGGTGCTGGATCGGAACGGCGCATGGGGTACACCCAATGCTTCGATTCAGGATATCGAAATTGGCAACCCGTTACCGCAGGAATTCCTCGACAAGCTGGAAGTTGCAGAAATTACCGAGCCAGGAAACGATTTGCTCAAACAGGATCTGCTGGATGTGGAGGCCTTCCTGCAAAGTATCGTCAGCCCGGCACCCGGTCCGTTTGATCAGGCCAGGGCGGAACAGGGTTGGCGTCTGTTCTATGGCAAGGCCAACTGCGCCGCTTGCCACAGTTCGGGTGAAGGCACAGGTGCTGAAGGCAAGTACTTCACTAACATTGTAGAGAATCCGCCGCAGGGTCTGTTGTCGATCGGTATCAAGACGCCGGGTCTGCGAGGCCTGGCATTTACTGCGCCTTACTTTCACGATGGCAGCGCTGCAACGCTTGCGGACGTCGTACAACGTTATACCTCGGCTGATATTTCTGAAGTGCCGGATCTTTCAGCCGAGGAGCAAATGGCTTTGGTGGAATACATGAAGAGCCTCTAGATTTTTTATAGTCAAGCACAAAGTGTCCGCCGGAAAAAGCAGGGAAGGAGATTGTGAAGTAAAAGCCGGTGACATGGCCCTGTTCCCGGCGCAGAACCCCTATCCTGCCTTGCGAGTAGATTGGGCGGGAATCATCATCTATGCCAATGCTGCAAGCCAGTCACTGCTACGGGACTATAGCTCGGCGGTGGGTGAGTTGATTCCCGCTGCCTGGCGTTCCCCGCTTGAGGTAGCATTCTCGCATGATCTTGAGCAGGTCTTTGAAATCGACCACAGGGGCCGTACCTATTCCGTCTCCGTTGTACCGCTCCGTGAAGAGAGATATGCCAATCTCTACGCAAGTGATGTAACCGAACGTAAACGCGCTCAACAGGAAGCACAGAAGTTATCCAATGCCCTGGAGCAGGCTGCAGACCTGGTTATGATCACAAATACCAGGGGCATAATCGAATACGTCAACACGGCTTTTGTTGAAGTGACGGGCTATCACAAGGAAGAAGTCATCGGGGCAAAGGCCAGTGTTCTGAGCTCGGGTTTGCAGGATGCTGAATTCTATGCAGAGATGTGGAAAACAGTCCAGGCCGGTGACGTCTTTCGTGACCTGGTGATTAACCGCAAGAAGAACGGTGAACTCTATTACGAGGAAAAGACGATAACGCCGTTGAAAGATAGCGCCGGAACGATCACGCATTTTATTTCTACTGCCAGGGATGTCACTGAATATCGACAGGTTCAGGAGCGCCTGTACCATCTAAGATACTACGATGTTCTTACTGAATTGCCTAACCGGGACATGTTTCTGAAGCATCTGGATAAAACACTTGAGCCGCCAGGACTGGTTAGTCAGTCACGTACTGTATTGTGTGTGGGGATGGATCGCTTCAAGTTTATTAACGAGACACTTGGGCACGAGGTGGGTGACAGCCTGTTGCAAGCTTGTACACAACGCATAAAGGCACAGACCTGTGCAGAGGATTTTGTTGCGCGACTCGGAAATGACGAGTTTGGTATTGTCCTTTCCGGTTCTCCCTTGATCGACAGTATTGCACCTCTTGTACGTAAGTTACTGGAAGCTTTCTCACAGCCTTTTCACCTGGCTGACAGGGAACTGACTGTGACGATTGCTATTGGTATCAGTTGTTCTCCGGATGACGGAACAGATGCGCAATCCCTGTTGAAAAATGCAGATACCGCCATGTCCCGCGCCAGGGAGTTGGGGCGAAGCAAGTCGCAGTTCTTCACGCCGGATATGAATGCTCGGGCATTTGAGCGTCTGACGCTGGAAAGCGGACTGCGGCGTGCTCTGGAACGGGAGGAATTCTTTCTCCACTTCCAGCCACAAATCGACCTGGCCCGTGGAGAGATTACCGGGGTGGAGGCGCTGGTGCGCTGGCAGCATCCTGAACTGGGTCTGATATCGCCCATGGAGTTCATCCCGCTGCTGGAAGAAACCGGGCTGATCGTACCGGTGGGTGAATGGATCCTGCGAACTGCCTGTATCCGGAATCGGGCCTGGCAGGAAGAAGGCCTGCCACCATTGGTAATGGCAGTAAATTTCTCGGCATTACAACTACGACAGGAAAACCTGGCTGAACGGGTGTCGGACGTATTGCGGTCGACAAAACTCGAGCCGCAATGGCTGGAGATTGAACTTACGGAGAGCACCGTTATGGAGGATGGTGAGTCGAGCATCACCGTTTTACAGGATTTGCAAGCGGTGGGAGTGCGTCTTGCAATTGATGACTTCGGTACAGGGTATTCATCCTTGAGCTATTTGCGGCGTTTCCCGGTTGATACCCTCAAGATAGACAGATCTTTCATCCTTGATATCAATACAGATCCGGGTGCTGCCGAGATTACCCAGGTCATCATCGCCATGGCCGGTAGCCTGGGCTTGCGTGTCATCGCGGAGGGTGTAGAAACACATGCACAGCTGGAATTTCTTCGTCAGCGCAGCTGTGACCTGGTGCAGGGGTATCTGTTCAGTCGACCTTTACCCCCCGATGAACTGGCGCAGTTGCTGCGCAATTCTGATGCGCCAGTACCTTGTCCAGTGGATGACATTGCCACACCCCATACGAAATCCTCCAGGGTTGTTCTCGATATCCTGCAAAGTTAACCACATGGTCTGAGTCAGCCCGAGGCAGCCATGTATCGGCGTGGCCCTGAAACTGCACTCATTGGCTGACCCCAACCAGCGACATCTTGGCAATCCTCTCGTCACGTTATACGATCTTTCCATGCAAATTCATCTTATCGCCATCGGCACCCGCATGCCGGGCTGGGTAAACGACGGCTATACCGAATACGCCCGCCGATTGCCCCATGAATGCAAGCTGAACCTCACTGAAATCCCTCTGGCACAACGCAGCAAATCGCAACCGATCTCGCGCGCCATCGAAGATGAAGGCAAGCGCATGCAGGCGGCTATTGGCAGCAACCGCCGGGTGATTGCGCTGGATGTAAAGGGCCGCGACTGGTCAACCGAACAGTTGGCCGATAAATTGAAGGACTGGATGCAGGATGGCCGCGATGTCAGCCTGTTGGTCGGTGGTCCGGACGGTCTGGCCGACATTTGCCTGCAGACGGCCGAACAGCGCTGGTCGTTGTCCCCTTTGACCTTGCCACATCCGCTGGTGAGAGTGATCCTCGCCGAGCAGCTATACCGGGCCTGGTCGCTCAACGCTGGCCATCCCTACCACCGTGCCTGAGATGCAGAAAATCATTCTGGCCTCAGCTTCGCCCCGCCGACAGGAACTTTTACGCCAGATTGGCGTTCTGTTTGAACAGCAAGTCGCAGAAATAGATGAATTTCCACGCGATAATGAATCAGCGGATGCTTATGTACTGCGCCTGGCGCTGGAAAAAGCCCGTGCGGTTCACGCTCGACTGGGCGATGATGGGATTCCCGTGCTGGGCGCAGATACGGCGGTGGTGGTCGATGGTGCAATTCTCGGTAAACCACGTGATGAGACACACGCCGCTGACATGTTACGACAGCTTTCCGGGCGCGAGCACAGGGTGCTCAGCGCCGTGGCGCTGGTCGGGCAGCACGAGACAAGCAGGATTAGTGAAAGTCGGGTGCGCTTCCGCGCGCTGACGGACGACGAGATCGCCACCTACTGGCGCAGCGGCGAACCGCTTGGTAAGGCCGGCGGTTATGCGGTACAGGGGTTGGGCGCAGTATTTATTGAGCAGTTGTACGGCAGTTATTCCGGTGTGATGGGTTTGCCGGTGTTTGAAACGGCGCAGCTGTTGAAAGAATTTGGAATTGAGCTTCCGGGAAAACAGTAATGACAGTTGAACTGCTGGTAAACGTGACGCCGCAGGAAACGCGTGTCGCGGTGGTTGAGAACGGCATGTTGCAGGAAGTATTCATCGAGCGCGCGAGGCGTCTTGGGCTGGTCGGCAACATTTATAATGGCCTGGTCAGTCGAGTGCTGCCGGGTATGCAGGCAGCCTTTGTTGATATTGGTCTGTCGCGTGCGGCGTTTCTGCATGCTTCGGATATCGCTATTGCAGGTGACGACGAGAAACACGAACACAACGGTGAGGACAATATCGCCCGGCTGCTGCAAGAGGGGCAGAATGTTCTCGTACAGGTAATCAAGGACCCACTCGGTACCAAGGGTGCCCGCCTTACCACGCACGTTACGATTCCCTCACGCTATCTGGTTTTTATGCCTGGAGCCGGTAACGTTGGAGTGTCCCAGCGGATCGAGGACGAAGGTGAACGTCAGCGTCTTCGTGACGCTGTTTTGGAGGCACGCGGTGATCGAGATGGCGGGTTTATTTTGCGAACCGCAGCAGAAGGGGCTTCTGCTGAAGCCATCGCTTATGATCTGGAATTTCTTCAACGCTTATGGGCATCCGTTCAGGCGGGAATCGGCAAGGCTGGCCCTGGTGATGTCGTTCACGAAGATCTGCCACTGGTGTTGCGTGTGCTGCGCGATATTTCTGATTCCGATGTGGAAAAGCTGCGTATCGACTCACGTGAAACGTTCCAGCGAGTGGAGAATTTTGTCGAGCATTTCACGCCGAGTCTGAAGGGAAAACTCGAATACTATCCGGGTGAGCGCCCGATTTTCGATCTGCACGGGGTTGATGACGAAATTCAGAAAGCCCTGGAGCGCAAGGTGCAACTCAAGTCTGGCGGTCACCTGGTGTTCGACCAGACCGAAGCGATGACGACCATCGACGTCAATACCGGTGCCTATGTCGGTCATCGCAATCTCGAAGAGACTATATTCAAAACCAATCTCGAAGCGGCGCAGGCGATTGTGCGTCAGCTACGCTTGCGTAATCTTGGCGGCATTATCATTGTCGATTTTATTGATATGCTCAACGAGGATCACAAGCGTCAGGTGATTCGTGCGCTGGAAAAACACATCGAGCGTGATCACGCCAATTGTCACATCAGCGAAGTGTCCAGTCTTGGTCTGGTGCAGATGACGCGTAAGCGCACGCGTGAAAGTCTTGAACATATACTTTGCGAAACCTGCCCGACCTGTAGCGGGCGTGCCTCGGTAAAATCTGCCGAGACGGTCTGCTATGAAATTTTTCGCGAGATTCTTCGCGAAGCACGCCAGTTTGATGCGCAGCAATTGCTGGTGCTGGCATCTCAGGAAGTCGTTGATCTGTTTCTGGACGAGGAGTCTACCAGTCTTGCCGAGCTGGAGGCCTTCATCGAAAAGCCAATCAAGTTTCAGGTTGAAGCTTTATATACGCAGGAACAGTTCGACGTTGTTTTGCTCTAGATCTATGTCAGTTATCTTTCAGAGCCGTATCTGATGGTCATTCGCTGGATAGGCCGCGCGCTGTGGTGGGGAATCGCCGCTGTTATTGTTAGCCTTGCACTTGCCCTGAGTGCCGCACGCCTGCTGTTGCCCGGCATGAGTGAATACCAGGAGCAGATTGAAGTGCTGGTTGAGAAAGCGACTCAGCGACAAGTCGATATTGGCTCCATGTATGCCGCCTGGCATCGTTTTTCTCCGGTATTACGGCTGCAAGATGTGGTGATATACGACCAGATGCTTCCCGGTGGACAGCTGGATATTGGCGAGATTCAGGTTGGGCTGGATGTTATTGAGTCGATAAAACGGCGCAAGTGGCTAATATCGGGAATTCGTATTACCGGAGTGGAGCTGAGTTTACAAACAGATTTTTCTGCTGCGCAACGCAGCAAAGTCAACATGGAACCCTTCTACTGGTTGATGCGCCAGAAAAACATGTCGTTGCAACAGGTAACACTCGACTGGCGTGATCCGGGCTTGCTGGACCGACCGGTAACGTTCAGCAATCTGTCTGCACAACTTAAGAGTGACAGCTGGCGTCACCAGTTTTTTGTTCAGACTGATCTCAATGACGATTACGGTGAGCGGCTTGAGTTCGCCGCAGACCTTTCCGGCCCGCTCAGGTTACTGAAGAAGTGGCGAGGCATGGTGTATCTCAAGACCGGCAAGCTGGGCTTGCCGGCGATATCAAAACTTGCCGGGCTGGAAGACTATAAGGCGGAAGGCGATGTTGATCTTGAAGTGTGGGCCAGAATTTCCGGAGAGCAACTGAAGTGGAGTGCCGGAACGATTCAAATTGCGCAGCCCGGTATATCGCGCATCGGTGAGGGAGAAACTTCGTATGGGGTCGATATGCTCTCCAGCCATTTTAGTCTGGGCGCGGTAGATAAAGGCTGGAATCTGGAGCTGCATAAGTTCAGTCTGCTTCGTGATCAGGTTCCGGTTTGGCCGGAAACCAGTTTGCGTGCCACGGTTTTAAAAGATGAGTCCTTGTCTGTCAGCGGCAGAGTCAGTCATATCGAATTATCGGAAGCCGGAAATATGGTGATGTTGTTGCCATGGCTTGATCAGGACGCACAACGCCGGCTCCACCATCTCGAACCACGCGGTCAATTCACGGACACAGAGTTTGAGTTTCTGCTTTCCGATGAGGGTTCGCCTCGTTTATCATTGCGTTCGCGATTTAATCAAATTGGAATGTCGTCCGATGGAGGTCTGCCCGGCGTAACCGGCTTATCCGGCAGTCTTGAAGGGAATCTGCACCGTGGTGAGATCATCCTTGATACAGCACAGGCCGGTTTGCAGTTGCCACGAGTGTTTTCCGAAGAGCTTGACGTCTCCCACTTGTCCGGCAGCCTGAGCTGGCAGCGCCTGTCTGACCGCTTCCGCCTTTCATCCGAACGTCTGGAGTTAGTGTCAGGGTCACTCAAGGCAAGTACACGTTTGCAGCTCGACTGGTTACCCGACCGTTCAGCGCCATGGGTGGATATGCAGTTGTGGGCAGATGAGTTGCCTGTTGTTGACATTAAACACTTTCTTCCGGATCAGGTAATGCGGCCGAAAGCGCTGAACTGGTTAAACCACGCGTTCCAGCGCGGTACCGCACGTGAACTTCGTTTTTTGCTACAGGGCCCGCTGGATCGCGTGCCGTTTGATCAGGGAGATGGGCGCATGGAAGCCCGTTTCAACTTTGATGATGTATTGCTGGACTATCATCCAAAGTGGGGTGAGATTGATATGCTGCGGGGTTCGGCACGCTTCGTGGGCAGGTCAATGCGTATAACCGGAACCTCAGCGACGATTCTGGAAGCCGGTGTGGATCGAGTGGTTGCCGGGATAGACGATTTTGCACACCCGATTCTCGATATTGAAGGAACGGTAAGCGGAACTCTGGAAAGCCTGCTCGCCTATATCAACTACAGCCCGTTAAACAAAAAATTCGGAAAACTGGTTGATCGTATGACAACCCGTGGCGATGCAGATCTTCAACTGGATTTGCGCATTCCCCTGCGACCGGAGTTGGGTAAGCTACAGGTTAAGGGCAGCGTCGGATTTCAGGGCAACAGCCTGGCAGTCAGTGATAGTGATATTTCTCTGGAAGATGTGACCGGCAGTCTTGAGTTTACCGGCCAGGGTGTTACGGCACAGGGCGTCAACGCACGCTTGCTGGAACACCCCGTTAAAGTTTCTGTGTATCCGAAAACTGAAAACCAGCAGACAGTCGTCGATATCGAGGGCAATCTGGAACTGGTAAAGATGCTGGAGAAAGAAAATTCGTATGTTGACCCTTATATAAAAGGTACTGCTTACTGGCATGTATTGTTGCAGATACCTTCTGGCGAAGGCGTGTCGGGCCGCTCTGTCACAGTACAGCTGCGCTCGGATCTGAAGGGCGTAACAATAGACCTGCCCGCTCCGTTCGCCAAGACAGGTGATGAAACGTTTCCTGTGTCTATTAGCTGGGCACCCGGCAAGTTGTCGAGTGAGCCGTTGTTGATGAAGTTGAATAATGCTGTTGCGCTGAAGTTGTTGCTGCGCGATAGCGATGGTGGGTTGCGTAAGGCCGGGATTCGCTTCGGTGAGGGAGTTGCAAGCCTGCCCGCGACAGACAGCATACATTTGTCCGGCGAGCTTGACCTGCTCAGCCTGGATGCATGGGTTGATTTTTTGCGCGATATGGCCAAACGCGATGCGATAGCAATAGCATCAGTACCACAGGTTTCAACAGACCTGAGTCTCCGGCAGGTTAACTTGCTTGGTTATCAGGCGCAGGGTTTGACTGTTTCCAGTCAGGCGAACGAGCCCTGGAACTTCACCATCGGAGGGCGGGATATGACAGGGCAGGCAATATGGCTGCCAGCAGAAGGTGAAGCTGTTCCGATGCTTACGTTACGGCTGGAACGGTTAACGGCGGTGGAGGCATCAGAGTCTGTGCAAGCAGGGCGCGAAGTTGTATTGACACCCGAGCGTCTTCCCGATCTGGACCTTGAGATCGGCAAAGTACAATTAGGCCCGTACGCTTTGGGCAAGATTATTGTACGTGGTGAAAGAGCTCCTGAAGGCATGTTGTTCCCGGATCTTCGGGTTGACTCCAAGGCGATTGTTTTTGATGGTGAGGGTGCCTGGTTGCAACAGGGTGAGCAGCAGAGCACTCGCTTTCGTGCCGATATCCTCGGCGGAGAACTTGGCGAGCTGATAAAGATGTTTGGTGACAGTGGCTCGATAGAAGGTGCGCAGATGCGTGGGCGTGCGTCGCTGGACTGGCCGGGTAATCCCGCAGATTTCAGTTTGGCGACAGTGGAAGGAAAGCTTGAACTGGAAACCGGGAAAGGGCGCATGGTTGAAATCAAGGAAGGAGCAGGGAAATTGCTCAACTTGCTGAACTTTAATTCGCTGCAACGACGACTCACACTCGACTTTACTGATTTAACGAAAGAAGGTTTCAGCTTTGACAAAGTAGAGGGCTCGCTGGTTGTTGGCGACGGGAATGCGTATACGGAAAATTTTGTTATGTACGGAACGTCAGCTATCATCAAAATATCAGGGCGCACCGGTCTGGTTAGCCGTGATTACGACCAGCTGATCAAGGTGACGCCGCAAGTCAGCTCAAGCCTTCCTCTGGCAGGTGCGATAGCAGGGGGGCCGGTTGTAGGCGCAGCAGTTTTTCTTGCCGAACGCCTGGTTGGAAAGAAATTCAACCGTATGGCGCAGGTGCGTTACAAGGTAAGCGGCACTTGGGACAAGCCTGTCTATACACGTTTGAAGCCGGAACCAAAATCGGATCCGGAGCTGGTAGAAGATAGCCCATAGTCTTCATGTGATATGCTTTGCTGATGAAATACATCCGTCTACTTACGATTTTTGCAATGGGTTTTTCTCCACTGCTTGCGCTTGCAGGCGAAAAGGTCTGGCAACTGGGGGCCGATGATTGGGCGCGTCCGCGTGATGGTGTCGCTATGATACAGATGCCACCCCTGCCCGAACTTGTGAAGGCCTGGGAACAGCAAGCGGGCCAACGGGTGATACTGCGCTATCCCGGTGGTGAAGAAGGCTTGTTGTGGGCTTACGAACTGCGCTCGTGGCTGGTTGCGTTAGGCATACCTTCGCAGTATCAGGAGCTCATCGCTGGCAGTAGCCAGCCTGATCGTATTGAACTTGAATTAACGAGGTAGTTGTAGTGACGATTGCAGCTTGTATTCAGATGGCTTCCGGGCCAAATGTTGGTGCCAACCTGCTTGAAGCGGAGCGGCTCGTCAGTATGGCGGCAGAAAAAGGTGCCCGCCTGGTCGTGCTACCGGAAAACTTCGCCATAATGGGCAAGGATGAAGCCGACAAGGTTGCAGTGCGTGAATCGGATGAAGGCGGACCGATCCAGGCTTTTCTGTCACAACTTGCTACCAAATACGGCATCTGGGTGGTCGGCGGAACTGTTCCCATGCAAGCATCAGTAGACGACAAGATTCGTGCTGCCTGTCTGTTGTTTGATGACAAGGGAAAATGTGTCGCACGCTACGACAAGATTCATTTGTTCGATGTTTCAGTCATGGATAACGGCGAACGCTATATTGAATCTGACACTATCGAATCCGGTGACAAGGCGGTGGTTGTCGATACACCGTTCGGCCGCCTCGGGTTGGCGGTCTGTTATGATCTGCGCTTCCCGGAACTGTTTCGTACCATGCTTGATCAGGGTATGGAAATTATTGCATTGCCTTCAGCCTTTACGGCGATCACCGGCAGCGCACACTGGCAGACTCTGGTGCGTGCGCGGGCAATAGAAAACCTGTGCTTCACACTGGCCGCCGGTCAGGGGGGATACCATGTCAGTGGCCGAGAGACCTATGGCCACAGTATGATTGTCGATCCTTGGGGAAACATCATGAACGAACTGGCAAATGGTTCAGGGCTGGTGTGTGCCGACATGGATCTGGATCGCCTGAACAGTATACGAAGCAGCTTCCCCTGCCTGGATCATCGCAATATTACCTGCCGCGCTTAGTGCTATTTCGCTATTCAGCCGCATCCCTGAGGTAACGAAACAGCACGCGTGCTGATTTTGGCGGCTTGTTCTGGTCACGTTCCTTGCGTGCCTGACGAACCAGTTGGCGCAGGTGCTGGCGATCTGCATCGGTGTTTTCCTGCAAGTAAGCTTCTATAGCCGTGTCAGCTTCCTCAATCATACGATCCCGCCATTCTTCCAGTGCATGGTGCGCCTGGACTTGCTGGCGGGTTTTCTGCCGCAGTTGTTCGAAGTGCCGGGTGATCGGTTCCGGGTCAACGTCGCGCATCAGCCGACCGATAAATTGTCGCTGACGTTTGAGTGCGCTGCGCGAGTGGATGCGTTTCATCTCGCCCAGGGCATCGATCAGTGAATCAGGTAATGCCAGCTTCACCCAGTCTGTTTCCGGCAGATTAAGCAGGTCAGTACCGAGTTGCTGTAGCGCATCAGCGTCTTTTTTCAGCCGGGTTTTGCTGGGCGGCAGATTTTCGGGGTCAAATTCGTCTTCTTCCACTATAGACTCTGTATTCAGCTCGTCACATTCAGCGCGTATTATGGAGCAAGGACGACTCATCTGGCCAATTGATTTATGACTGACGGACAAAATTTTACAATTAACTACCGAATAGTGCGGATGGAAGGTAGCGAACGGCTTAATGAAGCGATCCGGACGCAGTATCAGGGATTGAAGGATGCCGGTTCTGCGGCTATTACCCGCAGTCACTATTTTGAAGGTCGCTACGAAAACGTTTACATTCCGATTTCAGTGCTTACCAGCATCCGCCCGGTGCTGGATACAGCGCGCCGCGAAGCGGGCACGTTTCTGAAGCATGACAGTTTGCCCGACGCAGGCTTCTGGCTGAACGAAATGGAGCCGGGGCATGTCACGTTGGCGCACCGTCATGATGAAGATGATGAATTACTGTCCGGCGTGTATTACATTCACGTCGCAGAAAATTCCGGTGATCTGGTGCTGGAGCAAGGTGGTGCAACGACAAGGATCAGCCCACAGGCCGGTATGCTGGTGTTATTTCCGCCGGATGTGTTGCACCACGTCACGGAAAATCTCAGCACAGAAACGCGCTTGTCAATTGGCATGAACTTTGGAGTCCGAGACTAGACCAGATACCAGGTTCCGAGGCCAAGAAAAGCAACGAACCCAATCACGTCAGTCACGGTAGTGAGCAGAACCGTACCGGCCAGAGCCGGGTCGATACCCGCACGTTTCAGTCCGAGCGGAATGGCAAACCCGGCCAGTGCGGCGAAGAACAGGTTTATGATCAGCGCGGCTCCGATGATCAAGCCGATATCTGTACTCTGGAACCATGCCATCACAATCAGTGCTACCACCATCGACCAGATCAGCCCGTTCAGGATGCTGACGCGGATTTCCTTGAGCATCAGTGAGCGCGCATTACTGGAACCGACCTGGCCCAGGGCGAGACCACGGATCATGATGATCAGGGTCTGGCTACCGGCAATGCCGCCCATGCTGGCGACGATCGGCATCAGTATGGCCAGGGCTACTACTTTATCCAGTGTTGCCTCGAACAGCCCTATGACCCATGAAGCCAGAAAGGCGGTCGCAAGATTGACGCCCAGCCACACGGCGCGCCGCCGCGCGCTGGTGATGACCGGGGCGAAAATATCGTCTTCTTCGTCAAGCCCGGCCATGCTCATGATATTGTGATCGGCTTCATCACGGATAACGTCAACTACGTCATCGATGGTGATACGACCGAGCAGTTTGTTGTCCGCATCGACCACCGGTGCGGAGACCATGTTGCGGTCCTGGAACAGCCGTGCAACATCAATATCTTCCATGCTGGCAAGGATGCCTTCGATATTCCGGTCCATAACTTCGGTGACGCTGGCGTCGGGGTCGCTGGTTAGCAGGGTGCTAAGCGGGAGCAGGCCCTGAAAGTGGTCGAAGCGATTTACGACGAACAGGCTGTCGGTTAACTCGGGCATTTCTCCGCGCAGGCGAAGATAACGCAACACCACGTCCAGCGAAACATTGGCGCGCACGGTGACAACGTCGAGATCCATGAGACCGCCAGCGGTGTCTTCCGGGTAGGACAGTGCTGCTTCCAGGCGTTGACGGTTCTGCTTGTCCATGGACAGCAACAGCTCATGAATAACAGCTCCTGGCAAGTCGTGCAGCAGGTCGGCGAGATCATCGGTGTCCAGTTTGCCGGTGGCCTGTACCAGTTCGTGGGTTTCCATTTCATCGATCAGGCCGGAACGCACCTCGTCATTGACTTCGACGAGCACTTCGCCCTGTTCTTCACCAGGCACCAGTTCCCAGAGTAGTTCACGCGGGCCGTGCGGGAGGGATTCGAGCAGATCGCCGATTTCTGCCGGGTGCAGATCCGATAATAGCTGGCGCACATTATCCGCTGCTCCGCTATGCAGGGCAGCCTTGAGTGCTTCCAGTCGTTGCTGGATATTTTTTTGTTCGGCGGAGTTCATCGGGCGCAGTGTAACAGGCTGGCTGTTAGCGCAAAAGACGGTCTTGTCAGAGCGCGTTCAGCGTGTCGACGGCTGCATGAATGTGTTGCGGGTCGTCGCTGGCAAGAATTTCTTCGACGAGTCTGGACAATGTTCCGGTATCGCATTGAAGGA
>UOFN01000076.1_pt1 | contig 27772 bp, 20 predicted proteins | sample 1990111 | NCBI WGS metagenome assembly UOFN01 (sample SAMEA4728526, study PRJEB27164) | hydrothermal vent metagenome | biome: marine basaltic hydrothermal vent biome; feature: marine hydrothermal vent; material: mineral | place: Pacific Ocean | collected 2011-06-14/2011-07-23 | depth 1741 m | reverse complement strand
GCTTTGGACTTGAGGTATGTTACAGGCTTGATATCTGTTGAGATTTTCATGATATGCCCTCCAGTCCTTTTATAGTACCATATTATGTCCGATTATCAACGACGGATGAATAGGGTTTTATAATGCTGACAGTGTAATAGACTGATTACGTAGTATTGAGTGGTAGGCTGGCGCTAACACCACAGCCAGGTTTTACTGCCTAGTGCGGAGCGTGCGTCAACCACTCACGGAAGCCGGCATCGGGTAGCGGCCTGCTGATATGAAATCCCTGGACAAGATCGCAACCCAGTTCCTTGAGCTGCTCTCGCACGCTTTGTGCTTCAACCCCTTCTGCTACAACTTTGCAGTTGAGGTTGTGTCCCAGTTCGATAATGGAACGGACGATAGCGACATCGCGTGGGTCACTGGCCATGTCTTCAAGGAAAGACTGGTCAATTTTCAGGGTGTTGATCGGCAAACGCTTGAGGTAGGAAAGCGAAGAATAGCCGGTGCCAAAATCATCAATGGCGATTGATACGCCAAGCGCGCTCAGTTCTTTTATTACGCTTGCGCCAAGATCCAGATCTGACATCAAGGTGTCTTCTGTGATTTCCACTTCGAGCTGGGTGCCGTCGACTCCTGCTTTATCGAGTGACTGGCGGATTCTGGAAATCAAACCCGGTGACTGGAAGGAACGGGCCGATACGTTAATCGCTATACCCACAGATTCACCATTCACACGCCAGTGTTTACTGTGTTCAAGTGCGGTATCCAGCACCCAGTCGGTGATCGGCGATATCATGCCAAGTTGTTCGGCGACGGGTATAAACCGTTTGGGAAGCACCAGCCCCTGTTGGGGATGTTGCCAGCGCAATAAGGCTTCGGCACCGCAAATACGCCCACTGGAAAGATCGATCTTGGGCTGATAATGCAGTTCGAACTCTTCACGCTCCAGTGCTCCGTGCAGCTGACCGGAGAACTGCATATGTTCGGTCGAGGAAGCATCTACTTCTGTTTCAAAAAACAGGAAGGGCGCGGAATTCCATTTTGCGCGGTACATGGCGCTGTCGGCGTGACTGGCCAGTGTGTGAGGTTCTTCTCCGTGCTGGGGGTAGATGGCAATGCCGATAGCACTACTCAGGCACAGTTCTTTTGATCTGAAGGTGAAAGGCGAACTCAATGCGCTCATGACTTCGCGCGCCACGCGTTCGGCGGCTTTTTCAGCATTCTGTACCATAGGCAGTACGATACCGAACTCATCACCGCCAAGTCGGGCCAGTGTATCGGTGTCACGCAAGACTTTCTGCACGCGCTCGCCAACCTTGCGCAGCAGTTCATCACCGACATCATGGCCCAGCGTGTCGTTGTACATTTTGAACTGGTTGATATCCAGCACCATCACTGCCACGGATGCACCGGGGTTGCGACGTGCAACAGCCAACGCTGACGCCAGGCGGTCGTACCACAGGGTGCGATTGGCCAGGCCGGTTACCTCATCCTGTGTTGATAATTGCTCGAGGCGTTCGCGGTCATCGTGCAAATCAGTGACATCTTCCATCAGGCAATGCACCCGTAACACACGGCCGCGACGGTTGGCGGTTGGATAGAATGCCATGCGGTACCAGCGATCACCCTCTTTCTCATCGCTGACCGGTATTTCCAGCTGCACCGAGGCACCGTCAATAACCTGTTGCCAGGCGGTCAGTACGCGCTCGCGCTCGGAACCGGGGATACGATAAAAACAGGGAATGGGTGCTTCCATTTCATCGTGGCAGAATGCCTGTGTGCTCGGAGTCGCGTAAGTGATGCGGTTGGATTCAATATCAACCGTCCATAGCAATTGGGGGATATTGCCCAGTAGCTCGCCAGCAAGATCCTGTTCGTGCCCCAATTCATCGCGTTGAACGGTGAGCTGCTCGACGACTGCCCGCCAGTAGCCTTCACCAGTTATAGCCAGGTCTCGAAACACCACTTTGATCAGGGCGCGCTCCAGACTCTCGCGATCATTCTGGTCTATACCCGGCTCGCTGGCGATTATCTGCTTGAGGTGGTCGAGGAAGAGGCGATAAGCCCCCAATGACCAGACCGGCCTGACGCCGTTGCTGTGATGCTCGCGACCAATTCTTTCACTTTCCGCAGTGGCCTTTTCATCGATATCACCGTTGAGAAGGTTGAGGTGATGCTGTAGTTGACCACGCACCAGATCGCCGATATTGCCGCCTTGCCGTTCGTATGCATACAGGACGTCGGCAATGTCCGGATTGTCGAACATGTAGTTGTAGGTTTTTTCGGCGAAGCCAGCTGCGCCCTGAGTCAGGACATCCTGATAGCGATTCAGAAGTTGCGTGTCTTCAGCCGTAAGCTGGAGGACATAGTTGAACTCCTTGCCGATGACAGGGTGTGAGGTTTTTTTTCGCGCACCGGCCCGATCCTCCTTCGGATGCCTGCGCTTGTTCGTGGGTGTTGGCATTGCCAATTCCAGCGTTTGTTATAGTTGTGCCAGAACGTTAGCACAGCAAGATGCGTAAGTACAATCAAGCTGTTACGGGGGAGTGAAGGCTTCCCGTCGAGATTTTCCAGTAATTCAGACAGCTTAGACGAACAGGTCTAGCCGACCTGCTACCGGTAGAGAATAAATGGGCGTTTCCAGTGTCATTTCTACGCCATCTTCTGAGTCAAAATCGCCGTTTTGGCCGTTGCCAGCGCCTGCATCCTGGCTGTCCAGAGCCGACTGGCGCTGCTCGGCAAATGACTGACCCGATACATCGACGTCTGCCAGCTCCACGCCGCTGGCATCAAACATCTCGCGCAACCGTGGCAGCGCGGCTTCCAGCGCCTCTCTGACAACGCCATGTGTAGAGCTGAACTGGACGCTTGCCTGATCATTCTGGATCTGGATTCGGACTTCCATCGGGCCAAGGTGGGCCGGATTCAGTTTGATGTTGGCCTGCTGCACGCCCTTTCCGGCCAGCCACTGGATACGCTCACCCAGCGCCTTGTCCCAACCGGCCTGATTCAGCGGGACGCCAAGGCTTACACTGGGTAATCCACCACCTGACGGTGGTGTCGCCGTAACCGGTGCCGATGCTGTGGCAGGACTCAACGCAGACAGCAGGCTCTCGGTGCGTGGCAATATATCGGACAGGCTGTTATTTGCAGCGCTGCCGGAAGCGAGGCGCTTGAACTGCGCGACTACCTCTCTTAGCGCAATATCGCGTTGTTCCGGAGTGATGGGCAGTAACTCAACGGGTAGTTTTTCCAGACTGGTCAAAGGTCTTTGCGGGGCAAGCTCAGTGGCTCGTTCAGCGGTTGCCAGACCAGCATTGATGGTCACAGTCTCAGCAGAGTATTTTTGCGGGGTCAGGCCGGTTTGTGCTCGAACACTGGAGTCCCTGCTCGCTACAACTTCGCTTTGGGCAGATAGCCCGCGCAGCAGTCCGGTATCTACCGATGTGGCGATTCGTGGATTTTCATCAATGAACTGCTGGAGTGCTGTAGCGACTGCCTGTTCGGGATCGAGATTTGTGTCAACAGTGAGTTGTTCCAGCTTGGCAGCGATGTTCTCAAGCACTGCCGAAGCATCCGTGCCTTCCGCCGCAGCGGCATCCAGCACCTGTTGCAACAGCGGCAACAGCTTGCCTCCCTGCGGCAAACTTTGCAGCTGCCCGGGGAGCAGTTCCATGCTCTCTGCGGGGGTTGCCGGTTGTTCACCAAGCGCACCAACCGCCTGTTCCAATAACGGCCCAAACCCACCTGGAGTAGACCCAGGTTGCTGATTTAACAAAATATCTCCTTTCAGAAAGCTGGCGCCATCGGCGCTTGAGGAGGAGATTGGCAGTGTCGGTAAGGATGCGTTCATCCCGTTGCTCCTGGTTCGATAACAGTTGTCTTACTGCTACCAGAGCAATGGGCGTGCCAGCTTTACAATTTTGGAGGTTTGCCTCCCGGCCGCTGTGAGTGTTCGTCCTGTTCTTTCTGCTCGCGACGGTTCTCCATTTTCTGTTCTTCACTGCGGTAACGCTCGATGACTTTATCAATCGCCTGATGATGGCTGCGCGTTTCGACCCATTGCTGGCGGGTCTGTTCGTGCTGACTGGTACACTGCACGATGATGGTTTCCTGTTGACGAATGGCCTCGTTTAGGCGCGACAGGAATACCCGGAAATCCTGCAAGCGATTGGCATCCAGACCTTGCCCGCTGGTAGTTTTGAACGACTCACTGTACTGATCGCGGTAGCTGCACAGCTCTTCCAGCTTGGCGCGCTGGGCATCGAGGTATTGCTGGCTTTGTCCGAGTTTCTGCACAGCAGTCTGTTCGCGGTTTTGCGCGACACGCTGTACGGGCTTCATGCGTTTGGATCTGCTCATGGCATACAAGGTCATCTTCCTTACTGTATCGGGTTGTCGGCCGCCACTGGCTGACCGTTAGGATTGGCATCACCGGCACCGGGCGGAACACCAAGCGCAGTCGCGAGGCCTGCCAGACTGTCGTTCCAGGACACCTGTTCCTGCATGGGTTGCTGAAGGAATTGTGCGAGTTGTGGATACATGGCAATGGCTTCATCGACTTTCGGGTCACTGCCGGACTGGTAGGCACCAACGTTGATCAGGTCGCGGTTTTGCCGGTACATGGCAAACACCTGTTTGAAACGGCGTGCAGCGAGTTCGTGCTCGGGTGCCACCACATCGACCATCACTCGGCTGATAGATGCTTCAATATCGATAGCCGGGTAATGGCCGGCTTCTGCCAGCTCACGTGACAGCACGACGTGGCCATCAAGAATGGCGCGTGCGGCATCGGCGATGGGATCGTTCTGGTCATCACCTTCTGCCAGCACGGTGTAGAAGGCTGTAATGGAACCACCCCGATCACCGGTACCGGCACGTTCTACCAGTTGCGGTAATTTCGCAAACACAGAGGGTGGGTAACCCTTAGTCGCGGGTGGCTCACCAATGGCCAGCGCTATTTCACGTTGCGCCTGTGCGAAGCGCGTGAGTGAGTCCATGAGTAGTAAAACCTGTTTGCCCTGATCGCGAAAATTCTCCGCTATGCTGGTGGCCATCATGGCACCGTGCATGCGCATCAGTGGCGTGGTATCGGCGGGTGTCGCGACTACCACAGCACGTGACAAACCTTCCTCACCGAGAATCTTTTGTACGAACTCCTTGACCTCACGGCCACGTTCACCGATCAGACCGACCACAATGACGTCAGCATTGGTATAGCGTGTCATCATGCCGAGCAGGACACTCTTGCCAACACCGGAACCGGCGAACAATCCCATGCGCTGGCCGCGGCCGACACTTAGCAGGGCATTGATAGCGGCTACGCCGACATCCAGCGGCTCGCGGATGGGTGCGCGTGTTAACGGGTTGATGGGTCTTCCGGTAAGTGGGGCTCGCGCTTCATTGTGTAACGGCCCCTTGCCATCAAGCGGATGACCGGCACCATCAATAACCCGACCCAGTAATTGTTTGCCAACCGGTACTTCACAAACGCCGTCCATCGGGATGACTTTTGCATCCGGGCCGAGCCCTTGAAGTTCGCCGATTGGCATCAGGTAAATTTTATCGTCATGAAAGCCGACCACTTCGGCTTCGATAGGATTACCCTGTGAAGACTCAATCATGCAGCGCGCACCAATCGCAGCCTGACAGCCAACTGCTTCCAGCGTTAACCCGACCATGCGCGTAAGTTTGCCTGCAACAACCATGGGTTGCGGCTCGGCGGCGCGTTGTAGATAAGGTTGCAAGCGCTTTTGCCAGATTTCACTGCGACTGGTGTGTAGCATCAGGATTCCGTTTCATCTTCGTCGCTGCTGCGTAAACCGCCCAGCGTTTTGGCAATAATCGCGTTGAGACGTGATTCCACGGTGGCATCTATCTGCGAGCTATCGGTTAACACCCGGCAACCACCGCGTGTCTGCACCGGATCTTCAACAATATGAATGCTCGCTTCGCCTTCTTGCAAGGACAGGGCCTTATTGACCAGAACAGCATCATCCGGGTGCAGCGACAGCCGAACATTGCGCGCTGCCAGCGGCAAGGCAGTCAGCGCATCGCGCACTACACCAATGACTTGTTCAGGTTCTGTCTTGAGTTCGCGTCGGACCAGTTGCCGAGCCACGATCATTGAGAGTTGTGCCAGTTGCTGTTCGATGCTTTCATCCAGTTCTTCCAGCGGTTTGTCCAGAGTTGCAACCAACTGTTTCAGGCTTTGTATATGTTCCGCAAACTCCCTGGCCCCCTGCTCGCGACCTTCTTTTATTCCACGTTCGAGTCCTTCCTGGCGTGCCTGTTCATGAATTTCTTCAAGCTGTCGCGCCGTCATCGGCCGCGTTTCTCTGCTTCCAGCGCCAACTTCCGGCACATGCCAGGCTTCGCAATCCTGTAAATCATCGGCGCGGATTATTTTAGACAAACTGTTCCGCTCCCTTCCCGCCCAGCGCGATTTCGCCGGACTCGGACATGCGGCGGGCGATGGCAAGAATTTCTTTCTGTGCACCTTCCACTTCGCTCAAGCGAACCGGCCCCTTGTTTTCAAGGTCATCGCGCATCATTTCTGCAGCACGCTTGGACATGTTCGCAAAGACTTTTTCCTTCATACCTTCGTCTGCACCCTTGAGGGCAAGTATCAGGGTTTCGGATGAGACCTCGCGCAACAGTGCCTGAATGCCCCGATCATCGACATCGATCAGGTTGTCGAAGACAAACATCAGATCCTGAATCTGTTGGCCAAGTTCTGCATCGGCGTCCTTGATGGACTCCATAATTTCGCCTTCGAGAGAACTGTCAACAAAGTTAAGAATATCGGCCGCAGCCTTGATGCCGCCCACACTGGACGACTGCACGTTCTGGTTACCGGCAAACTGTTGTTCCAGTATTTCGTCGAGTTCCTGCAAGGCACTGGGCTGGATACCATCCAGCGTTGCGATACGTAACAACACATCGTGCCGATTACGTTCGGGGAAAAACTTGATGACTTCAGCAGCATGATCATTGTCGAGATAGGACAAAACAATAGCCTGAATCTGCGGATGCTCCAGCCGGATCAGCTCTGCAACAGCACGCGCATCCATCCATTTCAGGGCTTCCAGTCCCTTGGTGCTACTGCCGAGCAAGATACGATCCATCAGGCCCTTGGCCTTGTCCTCACCCAGCGCATCGACCATGACAGTTCGAATATAGTCCTCGGCACCGACGCCAAGTGCCGTCTGTTCCTGAACTGTTTCAGAAAAGTTTTCGAGTACGCCGTTGACCTGCTCTCGTGGCACATTGGTCATGGCTGCCATGGCGGCACCGACTTTCTGTACCTCCTTGGGACCCATGTGTTTGAGTACCTGAGCAGCACTCGCTTCACCCAGCGTCAGCAATAAAACTGCCGCCCGGTCGGTACCATTCATTTTTGAAGTTCCTTCAGCCATCTTCGCCTACCCAGTTTTTGACGACCTGTGCGACACGCTTGGGGTCTTCACTGACTGCACCTTTTGCAGTCTCCAGATTCTGTTCGTATCCGCCCTGCGGTGCTGCGAGTTGCGGATTTCCGCCGGACAGACTCAACTGGTCCTGCCCCCCTGCATCCGGGTTACCGGCTGCAGCAGCCAGCGCCATCTGTTGCTGCTGGTTCTGCGCACCTTTTTCAGCCAGGCTGCGCATGACGGGTTTAAGAACACCAAACACTACGATCAACAAACCCAGCGCCCCGACTGCCTGCTTGGCAACATCCCAGACCCAGGGTTGCTCCATCAGCGATGCTTCAGGAACTTCCTCGATTTCTTCCGGTGGAACAAATGCCACATTAATGACATTTACCGTATCACCACGCTGCCCTTCAAAACCGACAGACTCTTTAATCAGCGAAGTGAAACGCTCCAGTTCGTCGGTACTCCAGGGCTTGTTCACCAGCTCGTCGTCTTCATCAAGCTCCAGCTTGTTATCAACGACAACAGCAATGGACAGACGGCGGATGTTTCCACTCGCCAGACGGGTGTGGCTGATCGTCTTGTCCAGTTCATAGTTGCGTACACTGCGTTTGCTGCTATTTCCGCTTGTATTCGTCGTATCGGTGCCGTCATCGGGTGCATTCGGATCTTGCAGGAGAGCATCCTCGGGCGGCTGATTGGACAGCGCGCCGGGGAGGCCGGAAGCACCCGCAGTGTCACGTGATGTATCTTCGCTGATTTGTTCGCTGCGTAATGCTGGCAAATCAGGGTTATAACTTTCCTGGGTTCGTTCGGTGACAGTAAAATCCAGATCGGCGTTCACCGTAGCGCGAATACGACCCGGCCCAACGATGGGTTCAAGCAGCTTGAGGATACGGTCTGTATAAGTCGATTCAAGTTTTCGATTGTAGGCAAATTGACTGGAGCTCGGCGCCATTTTATCGCCACCTGCTCCATTGCTCAACAGGTTGCCACGTTGATCAACAATAGTGACTTTTTTCGGTTCCAGATGCGGAACACTTGATGACACCAGATGTACGATGGCCGCGACCTGCTCTTCATCCAGTGAGCGACCGGAATACACACTAACCATAACGGATGCCGTTGGATCAGAGCGGTCGCGTAAAAACACGGAACGCTTTGGAATGGCAAGATGCACGCGCGCAGATTCGACATTACGCAAGGTACTGATGGTGCGACTTAACTCACCTTCCAGTGCGCGTTGGTAACGCGCTGTTTCTATAAACTGGCTGGTGCCAAATCCCTGATCCTTCTGCAACATCTCGAAGCCCATGGAACCACCTTCCGGCAGGCCTTCCTTTGCCAGCTGCATACGTGCATCGTGCATGCGATTGCTGGCAACCATCACCGCCCCGGTGTTCTGGTCAACCTTGAAGAGAATGCCGGATGTTTTCAACGCATCGACAACCTCACCGGCATCCTTGTTACCAAGGCTGGCATAGAGAACAGTGTAATTTGGTTCCTGCGACCAGAGCACGACGGCCACACCCAGCGCGACACTGGCCGCAAGGCCGATCATCAGACCGATCTGGCGTAGTGCGGGCAAGCCCTGAAATCCCCGAACGGTTTCCTGTTTAACCATTGCCATAACTGCTACCCATCCTCATTAAACCTGCATACTCATAATTTCCTTGTAGGCCGACACCAGACGGTTACGCACTTCGGCCATCGCCTGGAACGCTACCCCGGCTTTCTGCAGGGCTACCATAACTTCAGTGACATCAACATTAGGATCTCCCGCGCTGAATGCGGCAGACATCTTTCCTGCGGTCTTCTGAACGCTGTTAACTTCGTCTACAGACTGTTTCAACAGTGCGGCGAAATCACCGCCTGATTGTTGTGTCTTGTCTATTTCTGCCGGCATGCTTTGTGCGGCGGCAGACAATCGACGCATTTCCGCCAGAACCTGATCAACGTTACCAATAGTATTGCTCATGCGATGTCCTCCTATGCCGGAACGGCTATGCCCTGTTCGCGCATGCGTGCGATCTTGTAGCGCAGTGTGCGCGGACTGATACCCAGACGTTCAGCAACCGCCTTGCGACTGCCACGATCATGGTTCAGTGCATCCAGAATAAGTTCGAACTCTCTTGACTTAAGATCGTCGCCCAGTCCTTCGTTAGAAGCTGCTGCGGAAGTTGTTCCGGTCTCCGGAACATCATCAGGCAGGTTGGCCATATCAAATTCGAAACACAATCCATCGACTTCGATCTGGTCACCGTTCAACAGAATTAACGCGCGCTGAATAACATTGTCGAGCTCGCGAACATTGCCGGACCAGGGATGGGATATCAGCGCCTTCTGCGCATCTTTCGACAGATGCGGCACACAACGTCCTTCCGGACTGTATTTTTTAATAAATCGATTCGCCAGCGGCAGAATATCGGCCTTGCGTTCACGCAACGGCGTCAGGTGTAAAGGGAAAACATTCAGGCGATAAAACAAATCTTCACGGAAACGACCGGCGGCAACTTCCTCGCGCATGTTGCGATTGGATGTCGCCAGCACGCGGACATCCAGCGGAATAACGTCGCGCCCGCCCAGACGTTCTACTTCGCGTTCCTGTAACACCCGCAGCAACTTGGCCTGCAGGCTCATATCCATTTCGGAAATCTCGTCAAGCAGCAAAGTGCCGCCCTGTGCCTGCTCAAACTTACCGGCACGCGCCTGGTATGCACCGGTGAAGGCCCCTTTCTCGTAACCAAACAGGGACGCTTCCAGCATGTTCTCCGGAATTGCAGCGCAATTGATAGCAATGAACGGCCCTTTCGCACGCGATGAATTGTCATGAATAAGGCGTGCAAAAACTTCCTTGCCTGCACCCGATTCTCCGCCGATCATCACCGTGGCATCGGTCACGGCAACCCGCTTTGCCAGTGCGGCCAGTTTGCGTGTTGCCGGGTCTTCGGCAATCACGCCGGGATCACCGTCTGTGTCTGGTAAATAGCGCCGAATCATTTCCACCAGCACTTCCGCATCGAATGGCTTGACCAGGTAATCTGCTGCGCCGGCACGCATGGATTCCACGGCTTTCTCGATAGTTCCATATGCTGTCATCAGTACGACGGGCAACTCGGCCACGCGTGCTTTTATTTTATGCAGTAATGTATGACCGTCGATACCATCCATCTGGACATCGCTGACGACCAACTGAAAATCGTGTTCATTCACAAGCGACAGTGCCTGTTCACCACTTTCTGCGGATTTAACCGCGAACCCCGCAAGTTCCACTGTGGCGCACAAGGCATCACGCAGAGCGGAATCATCTTCAACTATCAGAACAACCGGTTGACTCATTACACACACCTCGAAATCGTGCTGGGTAGTTGTTGCTCGTGGCGCTGCACCGGCAGACTCACCACGAAACGGGCACCACTTGTACAGGAAGGGTCAAGTTCCACTGTGCCGTGATGGGCAGTGATGACTGCGCGCACGACGGCAAGACCAAGACCGGTACCATTGGCACGGGTCGTAAAGAAGGGTTCGAAAACCTGTTCCTGCAAGTCATCCGGTATTCCGGGACCGTTGTCTTCCAGTGACAGGAGTAATTGTGTTTTTTGCGTACTGATAGACCAGTTGAGCCGGATGCCTTCTGCGCCTGCATTAAGTGAATTACCGGCAAGATTGGATAACACACTGGCCAGCACTTCCCGCTGACCGCTTATCTCCGGAACATCACTGTCCGCACTAACAGACCAGCTTGCCTGTTGAGCTTCCAGCTGGGGCAAAAGTGATTGCCTGACTTGCTCAAGCACATCGGGAAGAAAGATGTTTTCTTCATCACACGGACGACTGTCACGTGCGAACACCAGCATGTCATTCACCATGTGATCAAGATGTTTCAGGCCTGTTAGCAGGCGGTCAACAAAACAATTGTGCTGGTGTGCGGGCAGGCTGCCCTGATTCAATTGGGAGGCGTAAAGCAGTGCGGTCGATAATGGCGTGCGGATCTGGTGGGCCAACCGAGCCGTCATCTGACCCATGCTGGAGAGTCGGCGTGAATGCGCGACTTCATCCTGAAGCGTCTGTATTTCATCAAGCAGGCGACTGCGTTCGATTCTTGTCACTTCGAGCTCGCTGGTCAGCGAGGTGACTTGTTGCTGCAACACCTGGTAGGAGCCGGTTAGCTGCTCCGATACCTGGTTAAACAGGGTAAAGGCTTCCTGTAGTTGCTGATTACTGGCGGCCGACTGGCTCATTGTGGACCTGCTCCTGATGCTTCGTTAGGCGGGGCTCTGGCGCCCACAACCTACAAAGCAAGGAATATGCCCAAATTGTGAAGGTGTTCTAAATCATGAGGTTACAAACTCTGCTTCTACGCGACGTCAAACTCCCGGCGCGCTATCGGAGCGTTGTAGCCCATACTTGCGAAGTTTTTCTACCAGGGTTGTACGACGCATTCCAAGTCGTTTGGCAGCCTGTGCGACAACGCCGTTGGCGTCATCCAGCGCTTGCTTGATGAAACCTACCTCGAGATTACTGAGGTGTTCCTTGAGATCCAGGCCTTTACGCGGCAAGCGCGGTTCAACATCGTCCATATAACTCATAGGCTGGGCGTGGGCTGCAAGCAGTTCTTCGTCGAACTGCGTCTTGTCACCACCCAGACCTTCGATCTGGAATTTTTCCGGCATATCGCCGGCTTCGACCACACCAAACGGGTAAAGAATGGCCAGTCGTTCAATCAGATTGGCAAGCTCGCGCACATTACCCGGCCAGCTGTATTGGCACAGGGCCAGTGTAGCGCTCTGGGTCAACCTTACCGAACCGCGTTTTTCGTGTTCGATACGTCGGATCAGCTCATTGGCCAACAGTGGGATATCTTCGACGCGCTCGCGCAGTGGCGGCATCTCGATGGGGAATACGTTCAGACGGTAGAACAAATCCTCACGGAAAGTACCGTCCGCAATGGCTTTCTCCAGATCCCGATGTGTGGCTGCGATAATACGGACATCAGCATGAATGCTCTTGTTACTGCCAACGCGCTCAAACGTACGCTCCTGCAACACACGCAGAAGCTTGACCTGCATGTTGAGACTCATATCGCCGATTTCATCGAGGAACAGGGTGCCGCCCTCGGCCAGTTCGAAGCGCCCCTGGCGTGTGCTGATGGCTCCGGTAAAAGCGCCTTTCTCGTGGCCAAACAGTTCGGACTCAAGCAAGTCTGCCGGAATAGCACCACAGTTCACGGGCACGAAGGCCTTATCACGCCGGGATGAATAATAGTGCAGGTTACGTGCGACCACTTCCTTACCGGTACCGGATTCGCCAAGGATCAGGACATTGGCGTCTGACTTGGCAACTTGCTGGATCATCCGTCGTACCATCTGCACTGAACGGCTGGTTCCGACCAGACTGCGGAACAGATCAACCGGCCGCTGGTGAGCATCATCCGCCTGCGTTTCACGATAGACCTCGGCCTGGTGAAGTGCGCTGGTCAGCTGAGTGTAATGCACGGGAACTTCAACGCGCCCGAGAATGCAGGAGCTGGGCTCTATCGCGACGGTAGGCTCACGATTCTTCTCGGCAAGCAGGAAAATAGGAAGATGCTCATCAAAATCATGAACTTCTTTCAATAGTTTTTGTAGAGCTTTCTCATTTTTGCAGCTCCCGACAAGCACCGCGAGTATATCGTTAGCATCCTCGATACTGTCTTTCCATGCGCCGCAATCCGCTGCCAGATCCGGTTCATAATTGATAAATCTCAGTACCGATTCCAGTTCGCGGCCACGATCCGGGTCTGCTTCGATTATCAGGACTTTGGGTTCGCTGACTGACACCTGTATTCCCCTCGGCCTGGCCTCATGTAGTTACGGCTGGCGTTTAATATTGTCGGAAAACAATGAATGCCTAGAGTTAAGCACTCTGAGTCACAAATGTCAAAATTTTGTCGTAAACGGAAAGATGGGCGGGATATTGCGCTACCCAATTGTATTAGAAAGGATTAGATGAATTAGCGTGTGTGACTAAGGTATGCGCTGGTGGCGGCGCGGCCCCGATTATGGGCATGAATTTCGGTTCCCAACTGTTCCTGGCTTTGCTTTCCAAGCTCGGAGACTTGTTGGTTCAGATCCAGAATTTCCTTGATCATTCCGGCGACTTCTTCGCTATCGTGCTCTGTCGTCGGTCTGCTGAAGCATCGCATGACAAGCTGTTTTCTACTCACTTCCAACAGGGCAACCTTCTCCCACTCCAGTTCACCCGCCCTGTCCAGCATTTCCTTGCTCAGGCAGATAATTTTGTTGAATTGATTTCTACGTAAACGGTCCATGATGTTTTGCTTCCCTGTATCTGTCTCAGGCGGCCGGGTTATGTTGCGCGGCAGGATGATTGGCGATAGCGTCCCACGCCCCTTTGATCTCACGTAGCAAGTCAGAAACCTCATCAAGCATGGCCGGATCATTTTCCCGATTCGCTTCAATCAGGCGACGCTCCATGTAGTCGTAAAGGTCTTCGAGGTTTCTGGCAATCTCTCCACCCTTTTCATGGTCCAGACTGGATTTCAAACCTTCGAGGATAGAGATTGCCGAACCAATCTGCTCACCCTTGGGCTGTATTTCGCCTCGCTCCATGAAACCTTTGGCTGCCGCAATCTTGCCCAGCGCACCCTCCATAAGCATTTGTATCAAACGGTGAGGGCTGGCAGATTCAATCGCAGTCTCCACCGCATTCTGGCTGTACTGGTTCATAGCATTACGTACACTTCCAAAGCTCATTATCTTTCCCTCATTGAGCCTGCATCATGCAGATTCATCAATCTATCCGTTCAGTGTCAATTTTGGCAAGTTTGCCAATTGCTGGCTCAGGAACGCGCTGGTTCCATTCAGCTGTCCCATCAAAACATCCAGGTTCGTGAACTGGGTAAGCAGGCGTTGCTCACGTAACTCAAGACGAAATTCCAGATCCAGAATGCGTTGTTTAGTTGTATCAATCCGGCTATTTATCCCGTCTTCACGAGCGTTGATCAATCCATCAGTCTGAACGAAGTTAGCTATCAGAGAGTCCAGACGAAACAGGTAGCCCTGATCGTTATTTGCAAACATTTCGGCAAGGCCAGTGAAATCCGAACCAATTGCTGTTTCCAGGCCAGTTGCATCAAGCGACAAGGTTCCATCGCGCTGGAAAGACACACCGGCTTCCGAGAGATATGTGAAGCTCCCGGTCAACCCGGTTGGTGGCGTATTAAAAACGGAGCGTACCTGGTTCTCGATACTGCGTATCGTATTGTCGGCCTCAAGATCATTACCCTCACCTGACAAATCACCAAATACGGTATTCAGTGCATTAAATGCATCAATGAACTCCTGCACTGACGCCTGCACCGACTCGACATCCCGGGTTATCGTCAGCTGATCGGCAGCGGTCGTCTCTGACAACAGCGAAATCGTCACACCCGAGATTGCATCGTCGATTGTGTTGCTGGAGCGGATGATAGTGTACAAACCGTCAACCAGTATTTCTGAGTCCAGCTGCAATGGATCGTTGATATCGGTCAGACCAAGATCGGTACCCACCGTCCCGGTCGAGCTGATGTTAATTGAATTGGCATTACCGGTCGCGGTAGCAGTCAGTACCAGTCGGTTACTGCCGCTGTTCTCGCTGATAATGCTGGCGGAAACACCGGTGTTATCTGTTGCATCATTGATGGCATCGCGAATACCCGACAAGGTCAAACCACCTACGTCAACGGTAAATGCATTAGCATTGATCGTAAATGTCATCTGGTCGCCAGCCCCACCGAGTGTTGTGGTGTCGGTGTCGGCAATTGCCACAGATCCCATTTTGTGGGCCTCTGCAAGACTTACAACCTGGATACTGTTGAACCCGACCGCTGCCGTACTGTCTGCAGTCGCGGTAAAGGCCCCCTCATTTGAGGAATCGGCCTTGTAAATTTCAAAGGAATCCAGTGTTTTGAGACTGTCAAACGCAGTCTGGAACGTGGATAACGCGCTCTTGAGTTTTCCAAATGCGCTCAGTTGCGTTTCGAGGTCCTTTTTATCGGATTCCATACGTCGAAGCGGAGCACGCTCAATTGACATGAGCTGATCAACAATCGACGAAACATCTAGTCCGGAACCGACTCCGGGAGCGCTAATCATGCCGCAACCTCGTTCTGTAATTCAGTAGCATACTTGCTACAAAGCAAAAGCGATGCCAGCTCAGGCTTGTTCACGAAGAATCAGGCTCTCCGGTGAATCAAGATTCTGCGCAATGCGCAGTGTTTCCTCGGAAGGAATCTGACGAATCACTTCTTGTGTTTCAGAATCAACCACTTTCACGACCAGACGGTCGCTTTCCTTGTCGATACTGAATTGTAGATCTCGTTGAAAGTTCTGCACGAAATCTGAAATACGGCTAACCGCAGACTCTACGCTTGCCTGATCTGGCTCCTGTTCTTTATCGGAACGCGGCAATTCTTCACCGCGTGCGGCGGCCTCATTCCGCTCAAGCCTGGCTGTCTCCTCAGCCTTTGCCAGCTTGTCCATCTGCGGAAGTGAATCGCTATTCGAAACAGGCTGCTGCGAAGCGGCGTCCTGGACAGGTAGTGCGGATGAAATGTTGTTAGTAGTCATATATCACCTGCTCTCTAAAAAGTGGAAGGGTGGAGCATCCCTGCTACCACCCGTCCCTGGTGCTTTACGTAACTGCTACTGCACTTACTGCAATAGTGACAACGCGGTCTGCGGCAAAGCGTTAGCCTGAGACAACATAGCCACACCGGCCTGTTGCAGGATCTGCGCTCGTGTCAGATTCGCTGTCTCCATCGCGAAGTCAGTATCCTGAATACGACTTCGGGCAGCAGACAGGTTTTCTGCATAGTTGGTCAGGTTAACCACAACAGATTCGAAACGGTTCTGAACCGCGCCGAATGTGGCACGCTGGCTGGACACGAAGTCGATACCAGTGGTTGCACTGTCAACACCTGTAATTACAGCTGAAGCCGCAGCAGCCGTGCTGACATCGATCGTACCCGTTGCGGTCAGATCTGTGTCATAAGCTGTCAGTGCTGTCAGGTCGAGACCGGTAACGCTGATCTGCTGATCGGCGTTACCATCCTGACCAATCTGGAAGGTCAAGCTACCGCCAGTACCGTCGAGCAGCTGGGTACCATTAAACTCGGTAGTATCAACAATACGCGAGATTTCCTGAGTCAGCTGATCAACCTCGGCCTGCAGACCGGTACGATCTTCAACCGTGGCATTGGAGGACTGAACTGCAATTTCACGGATACGTTGCAGTGCACTCTGAACCTGGTCCATGGCGCCCTCACCCGTCTGGGCAAGAGAAATACCGTCCTGGGCATTACGAACCGCCTGGTTCAGACCACGGATATCCGCAGTCATCTTCTGAATACTGAACAGGCCTGCAGCATCATCCTTTGCGCTGGAAACACGAAGACCGGATGACAGACGACGCAGAGAAGTTTCCAGAGATCCCTGTGAAGAAGCCAGATTACGTTGAGCATTAAGCGAAGCAATATTGGTGTTGATGGTCAAAGCCATGTTACACACTCCTGAATTTTAAGATGAATGCCCGCTTAGAATTGACGGGTCGTTCATCCTGATTAAACCTAGCGGATATACCAGCAAATTTGGTATTCACCGCTTCCAGTGATGTTAGCGTTCGGAAGGGTTCAAACTTTAGCGGTGTGCGGCATTATTTTGGCTTTTTATTTATTATAAAAAACAGTACGTTATAGTGAAGTAACCCCGTTAATGTTACGGCTATAGATTAGCTGCGTGGCCGTGATGATGGTGCACTTCAGCATCGGATTGGACAAGATTTAGCGCTGACATCCAGGCATCAAGTTGCTGACCAAGCATGGCATTCCGATACACCCATTCTCGTAACTGATCCCCATCTTGCGCAAGCGCATTGCAATCATGAATGCGTTCGCGAATTGCATTAATCCATGCACGTGGCTGATTCGGCACACGGCAAACCGGTGCGCTCTGATAAGGATGTATGTCAGTTGCGATGACCGGCCAACCCAACACACCATATTCAAGCACACGCAGATTACTTTTTGATTCGTTGAAACGGTTGCGCTCAAGTGGTGCGAGCGCCAGGTCAAGATTCAGACTGGCGAGCTTTTCCGGATACAGTTCAAAATCAACCGCCTGATGCACTTCGCTGACCCAGGGAAGCAAGGCTGGTGGACACATACCAAAGAATACCCACTCGACTTCATCTGCAAGCTCGCGTACGACAGTCTCCAGCATCTCAAGATCACCCAGATGCTGCTGCGCACCTGCCCAGCCCACACGGGGCTTTCTGCCCAGACCCCGATTCGACTCCAGGCTGCCCCATACGCTTTCATCGATAGCATTGGGCACGACAATAATCTCATCTGCCATTCCTGCGAGCGCCTGAGCCAGAGGTTCAGTGGTAACAACCAGCCGATCGGCAAGTGACAAGCACTTGCGCACTCGTTGTTTCATATCCTTGTAAACTGTTTTGGAGAACGGGTTCTTGGGGGGCAGTGCTGTCATCAGGTCGTCCTGGCCAAACACGATAAATGCATTATTGACGCGCTTGTATTTTTCCATCGCCTCGATGAAATCATCGTGCATGGTGTTATGCATCAGCAGTGTCGTTGGCTGCAAACGCTCCAGATCAACGACTGTAGGCAAGTGAACACTCTCCTTGCCGGCAAATTCGGTATGGACGCACTGAAGCAGTCGTTCGTCCCGCATCGCATTCAGCGGTTGTCTGACCCGATACTGCCATGAACCGAGAGAACCAACACCAAAGCTGAGAACACGCGGCATATTATCCAACTCGGGATTCCATGTCGCCGGTATCGCTGTATCCAGGCCATAATCACTACGTGACAGGCTCAGATGCCGATTGAATGCAGGCTCGCGGGCAAACTGGCCAAGCCAGCGTTCGTGTAACAGAGCTGTTTCACGGTCCACCTGCTCTTCACTCTCCGGCTCTCCATCGATAGCACCGGTCGCACCCAGATACATCAAGGTAACGTGCGGCGTCCATACAACCTGCAAACCTTCTGCCCGGATACGCTCGCAAAAATCGATACTGCGATACAGATCGACAGCAAGCGCCGTGTCGAATTCACCTGCACGACTAAAGTCTTCTTTACTGACAAGCATACACAGAGGGGACACAGCACCGGTTTCCTGCATCAGCTGGGCACGCCCCATGTATCCTTCCGATGTCATATGCAAGCCGGAAAGCATCCCGGAACCGGCACCGCGCCCTCCTATGCCGGGTATCACGCCGGCACCCAACATGGTTTTCTTCCGGTTAACAGCACGCACACCAACAACACCAACGCTATCACGCTGCCCCGTTGCGACCAGCCTGGCAAGCCATCCCTTCTGTAAAATAAGGCTGTTTTCATTCAGCCATAACAAAAGATCTCCACTGCAATCACGTGCCATCTGATTAAGAGATGCAGGAGAAATTTTATTCGCACAACGCTCCAGATGGATGAAAGGCGTTTCTTTCTGCAACACCTGCAAACGATCAATGACTGCAACCGGAACAGAAGGCCCAACCAAAATACGTATTTCATAATCCGGATAATCTGTTTTGGACATTATGCTGTGTACAGCATTTCCGACGCCACCACCCGAACCCGACGCTACGACAAGAATACTTACCTTCGGCTTCTTGTCTGACATATAGGACAACATAAAAGCACCCGGTATAACGGCATCTTCTATCAGCGCCTGTTCGCCGCAGCGATTCAGGTGTGCCTGCACGGCCCGACGACGAAACGCTATAGACGCTTCAGCTGCAGGGTTACTGGAAACACTGCGATGGAAACGCATCTCCGCCAGGTGCCCGATAGCGCCCCTGCCGAACTGGTCAAATACACGTAATAACAAATCGAACGCTCGCGCATCGCCCTGTGCGCCTGTTTCGCCAATCACCTTGACTGCACTTGATCGGAACACACAGGCATTCCCGACATAGTCCGAACTGCGTAACAGATCAAGATTGAAATCCGGCTTGAAGCGAGGATCTGTCAGTTCACCATCACTGGCGACACAATCATCATCGCAATACAACATCTTCCACTCCGGGTGACGCTCAAGCCCGGCGCAGGCATCACTCAGGAATAATGCATCCAGACGTTCGCCTGCTTCCATGAAAACCAGACAGGCATCATCCGTACAACCGCCCAACAAGGCATCAATACACTCATCATTCGCCGAACCGGGTCCGCCCTGAATCCAGGCCAGTTGCGGGTGTTCATCAAATATGGGATCGGGGCAAGGTTCTTCAGAAACCACCGCAAGCGTCCAGTTTGAATAGGCTTGCTCAGCCACCGAGTCCAGCGTGTCGGCAATGCCATTTGTTTTCCCGTTGGCTGCGCGGAGAACAATCTGCACCGGCGGCCCTTCCTGGCAACGCACAGCCTCTGGAACCTCAAGACGGTTTTTGAACCACTTCTCGTAGCGATGCCTCCAACTCCAGCGCATGTGGACATAATCTTCCTCAACACTTGAAACATCTGTATTCCCCGTCAGTGAGTCATCGCTCACCAGATACAAGCCCGTAAAATCAGGTAATGCCAACAGCTTGTGCTGCTCACCCAGCCGTATCCAGAAGTCCTGGTCGCCCAGCGCCAGCAGTGATTCATCAAAGCGACCCACGGTTTCGTGCACGCTGCGCCGCCACATGGCATGCGGCCCGACCATGCTGCGATCCAGCAAAGTCTCGTATCGATATTCCGGCCAGATGTACATGCTCGAAAGCGCTGCATTATCCAGATTCCGGTGTGGATCTTTTGTCAGAAAGCTGTTGCCGTAAACCAGTGCGACATCCGGCTGGTCATCCAGTGCGCGGGAAAGAATTTCACAAGCATCTCCCCGTAATCGGTCATTGGTGCTGCAGCTGACCAGATAATCTCCATTCGCCATATCCACTGCGAGATTCCACGCTGCATAGATACCAATACGCTCCGGGGTACGGTGATAACGAATATTGGGGTGATTCTGCTGAAATTTTTCTACCACAGCACGTTCGTTCTGTGGCGATGCCGCATCAATGACAAGAATCTCTATTTCATCTGCAATAGTCTGATTCACGAGATCCTGCAAACACTCTCCAATAAACTCTTCGGATGCGTAAGTGGATACTATTGCCGTTACCTTTGGATTTCTGCCAGCAGCCGACTTCTTGCTTGCCGATACCGGGAGACTGATTCTCTGGCTATTCCGCGCCACATGGTAAAGAGCACTGTCTGACAGTACGGAGAACCTGAACCCGCCCAGGCCGGCTTCAATGCTCTGATCATGCAAATGTAAAAATGGAAGCCCGGCGAACACTTTTACAAAATCTTCGCCAAAAGACACCGAGTTTTCGGTGCTGTAGTTAGGCTTGTGCCACAAATGATATGCACCGGGGTTATCAATGCGCTTTACCGAAACGCCTTTTGTCAGCATCAGGCAGGGGAACCAGTAATCCCACCAGGGCATTCCCAGCATGAATCCATTTTCCGGCATGTCTCGAAGAACATCACGATCCATAAAGAACAGGTCGAAGCCGCGGTGATAATAACGTCCCGCCTCGTCTTCGATACGATCAATATCAATCCTTGAGCCATAAAGCAGACTGCCCTGTGCTTCCTGACAAAGCAGTTGGTTAAAACCTTCATCAGTACGCAAAATGATATCCGAGTTGATAACTCCCACTACCTGCCGCCCGCTTTGACGCAGCGCCGAGAACATATCATTGACATAGACGTATGGTTTACCTAAACGTTTACGCCCGTCACGTTTTGCACGGACAAACCTGACGCCAGGGAAATCTGCCTTGAGCCGGTCAATCTCCTCCTGAACATTGAGCGACATAACTTCAAAACCCTGATCGATCCAGGATTGTACAGCACGTTGTTGCACATCAATTCGAGAAGGAGCGATGCTGGTTATTACTGCGATGGGTTCGGCAGGCACTGAAGTCACTTCAGTAACCACAACTTCGGCAACCGTGTCTTCCGTACCACCTTCAGCCTCAATCTGATCATGCAAGGCTTCGACTTCAACATCATCTGGCGAATCGGCAAGATATGCTGACACCAGTGCAAGTGCATCGGTCTTCATACCAAGCGCGGCAAATATCTGCCCGGCTGTTATCACCAGATTGCGATCTCGCGGCTGCTTTGAAAGCCCGTTGGATAGTGCAATAACCGCCTGCTCGGGGTTTTTCTGATGCCAGTAGAGAACAGCAAGATTATTATAGGCCAGCACAAAACCTTCATCCAGCGACAGGGCTTGCTCGAATTTTTCTAACGCGCCCTGCTCATCACCCGACTGGAACAGCGCCTCTCCCTCTGCATTGACAGCATCAGCCGCAACAGAATTATCACTCTGCTCCGCAGAGCGCAATGTATCCCGAATCATATCGGCATCGTAGCCCAGGCGTTCCACTGTCTCAGTGCCCAGTGTATCTATATAATCCAGCGCATACTGCTTGCGCTGCGCGAGCCGCAAGTTTTGAACCCAGGCATCACAATAATCAGCTACCGCTTTTTCGTGTTCATGTATTCGCGTCTGGTCACCATGGCGACCGTCAGACATATTCGAATCACCATACACCAGTGTACCTGCTTCGAACGAAATGTTGAGCTGGCGGCACAAGGTCTCGACAGTTTGTTCCGTATCACTGACGAGATCTTCGTAACGCACTATGATTGCTTCATCACCAAAGTCAGCAAGTGCGTCTGCAAGCTGGCCCGTTCCCTCAGTCAAATCCTGATAGTTACTCGTACCGTCGAGTCGTTCTGGATCATTGTCGAACCAGACTCGCAGGGTGGAAGACAGAACCGCTGCCGGATTACGCAGCAGAAAAACAAACCGTGCTTTCGGGAAACAGGTTCGTAACTCCGGAATAATATGGTAATAGCGTGGCGTCTTGTCCAGAAAGAAGGTCTTTCCTGACTGTGACAATGCGGCTCCATACAACCGGGAGGCATAGGCCCGCACCGCATCGATATAAACCTGCTTGCCTTCATCCAGCTCACTCAGGAAATCTTCCAACCCCTGTCGTGCAAGCGCCGCATCGTACTCTGCCTCGACACCCGTCTCTCTGAGCGCATGCAGCGGGTTCAGCATTAGCCAGGGTTCGGCGACAGTATGAATCTGCGAATGTCCACCCAGGATGCGTTGCAACAAAGTCGACCCCGAACGGGGCAGCGACAGAATGAAAATCAGGTTGGAACCCTGATCATCGAAGCGGGACATGGCATTTTCCTTGAGAGACAGACATACCTTGGGAAGAAAGCAAGAACCGTTCCGGCTCGTCCTTGCCGATCAACCTGCCGAGCGCTGTGCCTGTGCCAGCAGATCAACCATATCGGAATTATCGGAATTTATCGCAAGATACTGTTTGCAGACAAGTTCTGAGTCATCCAGATGCCCGGATTCAAACAGGATACGTGCGGTATTTTCGAGTAAATCAAGGTGCCGGGAATCCATCGCAAGGCCCTGCGATAACAACTCCAGAGCCCCTGCCAGATCATTGCGCTGCCAACAAACCACAGCAAGATTGTTGTAAGCATCGACCGCTGTATCATCGCAGCGTAATGCCTCGCGGAAGCTGGTTTCAGCAGCGGCAGATTCACCCATCGCAAACTGCTGTTCGCCCATTGCGATAAGTTGTGCTGCATCCTGGGAACCGCTGCCAGCAGATCGGGAAGAAGTCAAAAGCCGGGGTAATTTCAGAGCTGTGTAAAGACTGTCCCTGTCAGACTCACCGGCCGCCTGCCCCACTACGATCAACCGGGAAGAATCAGCCAGCGAACCGGAAACACTTTGCCGGTCGCTCACGACAAATTGTGCGTCGGGGAAAAGTTCGTGCAAACACCCTAGCTCATCCGGTGAAAATTGTATGCCTGCCAGAAGCCGGCTGAGTCCGCTTTCTTCCAACTGTCTGCGCCAACCCGTATACAATGCAGCACGCGCAATATCCTGCGTCGCCGGATCAGTCCTGGTGTTTTCCAACAGACCTGACCACACAGCATTCGTCAGCGGCATGGTTCTCGAAACAAGCAGATCAGGATGCAACAACAACTCATCCTGAAATGGTCCCTGTAAACCCTTGGGTAAAAAAATAAGCCCATCGCCACGACGATTCAGCCTGCGCGGCATATAGTCAATAGACAAACTGGCAGGGGCAGCCTTGCCACTCTGATGCCCGGGCAACAACTTCTGCCAGGCAAGGTCGCGTAAAGTCACAGCACCTTCTGCAAATTTCGATTCAATCAAAACCTTGTTCTTGCGTAACACCTTGCCGGCTTCTGCCAACTGACGCTGCGGGTTGTCACGGTTGATTCCTTCTCCATGCTGACGATAGACTACACCGGTTTCCGCTACGAAAGCAGCCGGATAAAGGGCAGACAGCCGCAGCTTAAGGTCCCAGTCTTCGTACATGCCGAAGGCTTCATCGAAGCCACCGGTTTCCTGTAACAACTCGCGCTCAATCAGGAAGTTCCTTGGCGACACCTTGCGTAACAGAATATCTTCAAACAAGTTGCCATCGCGTCCTTCCTCTGTCCCCCAGAAGGGTGTCCTTTGTCCTGCCTGTGGGCCATCTTCCCAAGCCAGCTCGACTGCGGAATAGGCCCAACGGGCATCTTTCATTTGCAAGACATCAAGCTCACGTTCAAGCTTTTTCGGCAACCAATAATCATCCGCGGCGATGATGGAAACATAACGTCCTCGCGCCGCACGAATTCCAGAGTTAAAGTTCGCGCCACAACCGCGATTTTCCTCGTGAAATATGCAACGAACGTGATCCGGGTATTGTGCAGCAATGCGACGTGCGATATCTCGCGTCTTATCCAGTGAAGCATCATCACAAATTATAATTTCTTCCGGCTGTACCGTTTGTGCCATCAGGGACCGGACACACGCCTCGATATACGCTTCGTCATTATGCGCAGGAACGACAACACTGATGCCAATTCCCGACTGACTTTTCCGATCTGCGTGAATAAACTCAGGCAAGCTGTCTCTCCTGGTCAAATCTGCACCTGCACCACCAGATTCGCGCTCCAGACGCTCCATGGCATATTGATAGATCGCCATTTCCAGTGGATGTTCTTCCTTGAAGCGCTCTCGTGCACCTTGCGGAACGCGCTGCTCACGTTCAGATTCGTTAAACGCTCCGGTAAGCGGTGTCGGGAACCCCAGAGCTTTTGCCAGCAAGCCAACCGAAGCCTGCAACTGCTCACTGATACCGATCCATAAATATGTGTCATTCAACACTTCTTCAAAATTGTTTTCAGTCAGGTGTGCAGGTAAATGCTGCAAAAGAAAAGAACGTTCCTCTTGCAGGTACTGTGTGAGTGAGTAGTCCGCCTTCACGGACTTCCCGGAGCGATACGCTTCCTCGCCCAGTCGTCTGACGTAGAAATAGTTCGACACGTGCAGCTCAAAAGGGTCGCGGAGTACAGTTATCTGTTGTTTCGCATCGGGGTAATACGACGATACGCCACAGCCCCTCGTGTGATTGAAATGCCCGTGGATACAACTTCCTGAACCAGCATCATGCTCAGTCGGTCTTGTATTGGTTTTCTCATCCAGGTAGTGCAGAAAAAGCTTATCTCCAAACCATGGCTTCAGGACCTGCAAATGAAACGATGAGCCTGCACATTTAGGTACATGTACGGAGATCAGCGGAAGCTCCGGATCATAATAGGAGGTCACAATGACTCCAGTATTTTCATAAGCTTCTCGCAAACGTGAGCCTGCTGCACATCATCCAGGCAAGGATGTAAAGGCAAACTAAGACACTGCTTGCCCACTGATTCTGTAACAGGGAACGAGGCACGGGATACCTCCAGATCACTTAGAACATCTTGCTTATGCACCGGGATCGGGTAATGCAACCCGGTGCTTATACCTGCTGTCTGGAGTTCAGCTGCAATATGATCGCGCTGTTCATGCCGAACCACGTACAAATGCCAGACTGAATCTGCATCCTTTATCACTTCAGGAAGAACCAGCCCGGCATCAATTAATGTCTCGTTGTATATCGAAGCCTTTTCCTGTCGACTCCGGTTCCAGGCATTCAGGTAGCGAAGCTTCACATCAAGCACTGCCGCCTGAATCGCATCCATCCGGTAATTGAACCCCAACTCGGTGTGCCGGTATCGTTCAGGTTGACCATGGTCACGTATCCTGTGCAGGCGCTCTGCAAATTCGGGATTTGATGTCACCACCGCACCTGCCTCACCCCAGGCACCCAGATTCTTGCCGGGATAAAAACTGAAACAGGCCATATCGCCCAGTGAACCTGCACACTTTCCACGATAGCGCGCACCGTGTGCCTGCGCGGCATCTTCTACAAGATAAAGCCCGTAGCGCTGCGCCAGTTCTTGCAAAGGCGCCATATCAACCGGCTGACCGTAAAGATGCACCGGCAAAATTACCCGGGTGCGATCAGTGATCAACGCCTCGACCTGAGACACATCCATGTTCATGGTCTGTGCATCAATATCGGCAAACACCGGCGTCGCGCCGCAGTACAAAATCCCCCACACCGTTCCGACAAAGGTGTGCGACACTGTAATCACTTCATCGCCCGGACCAATATCCAGCGCCCGCAGCGCCATATGTACGGCCGAGGTTCCGGAATTGCAGCCTATGGCATGCTCTACCTCACAATACTCGGCAAAGTGGTTCTCAAATCGCTCAACAGCAGGCCCAAGAACAAACGATGAGCTTGAAGCCAGCCTGGATATCTGGCGTTCAATTTCACCCTGTATCGGCGCATGCAAGGCGGCAAGATCCATGAATGGGACCTGCATATCCAAACTCACACTTTTAAGAATTCGGTTACTCATATCATCCTGGAAACCATTTGTTTGTACGGATCAGGCTGCGTCTGGGACATTGTTCATACTCCCGATAATTTGTTCGACCTGTACCGGGACAGTTCCATTAAAATATGTCTTCCATAGATCCTGGCGCTGATAAGGCAAACCAACTACGTTGTAATCCTTGCCGCACCATTCAGAAAATCGGAATTCATCCAGACCAAGCCCCCTGCAAAACCGGTTTAATATGTTGTCAGGGTTTGACAAAACCTGTTCATAGACAAGCCATTTATCCGGGCACAGAGACAACATCAGTAGTTGCGTTCTTGCGGCAAATATCAGCGCCATCCGCGCTTCTCCGGAAAGTCGCTCATCCAGAAAGGGGAGCAATGCTTCTAGCCGCTCATCCTCCCGGACCAGGGTGCAGGTGGCTTCAAACGCCTCGTCGCCATACCATTTCTCATGGAAACCATTTCGTATCAGCGAACAAAGCACCGCTCTCGGGTTACGCCAGATGCCATACACTTCAATATCAGGAAAGGTGTTTTTCAACCACTCGATCTTGGTGTGAAGCTTTGTCTCCTTTATGATCCCGACACTTTGGGTGTTTTCAAGGTCATAATCACTGAAACGCTCAAACCAGTCAGAAGCGATGTAATCACGTTTTATGCGGCCTTCCTGCATTGCCTGAAGAAACGACTGCGTAGCAGGATGATGCTCTGAGGAAGCCCATGGCTGATACTGGCTCTTATGAATTTCTGTACTGCTGAAGGGCTGAAAAAAATAGTTAATCTGCGGGTGCTTCGACAATAAACCTCCCACCAGAGACGTACCGCTGCGATCAAATCCATTGAGTATAATTAACCGCATCCTCTTATGATCCCGTCAACTTGATCGATCCTCTGATACCGGTCGATTTCCACTCGCTGCACAGATTCAGGTAACCACGGTAAATGGCATAAACATATTCGATATCCTGGGCAGTAAGCTCCTGATGACAGGGAAGCACTAAAAATTCCTCTTCGCGCCGGGTTCGCACACCAAACTCAGACAGTCGTCGGGCAAGATAATCTGCACCCTCGCAAGCAAACTCGAAGCCATCAATCCAGTCTGCTTCAGGCTTAATCTTTGCATCCTCTTTTTCAAAGCAGTCGAGGTAAAGCTGATGGTTTTTCGCTCTTGCCCGCCTGACTGATTCCACATCCCAACCTGGCAAGGCCAGACAGCTGAGCAGGTAACGTACTTTAAAATGATCGTAGCACCCGAATTTTGACCACAGGACTTCAGGTTCAAGCTCAAACCCTACCAACAAAGCCCCAAACTGCACAGGAAACAACTCTGTCAGGTCAATCACCTGCACCTGTTCCGTCTCACCGGGTACTGAAACCTCGACCCACCCAGTACCGGAATCCTCCGCCACCAGACGCGCATACTCAATGGAGGGTAGTACGGTATATGGCCTTCCCAGACATAGCGACTGTAAAGTTGCCAGCTCCGGTTCAATTTCACCCGTATCCACCAGACGTTGAAATGGATGGAA
>UOFN01000036.1_pt1 | contig 28375 bp, 28 predicted proteins | sample 1990111 | NCBI WGS metagenome assembly UOFN01 (sample SAMEA4728526, study PRJEB27164) | hydrothermal vent metagenome | biome: marine basaltic hydrothermal vent biome; feature: marine hydrothermal vent; material: mineral | place: Pacific Ocean | collected 2011-06-14/2011-07-23 | depth 1741 m | reverse complement strand
CCTTCGTAGACGCTATCGTGGTTGAGTATGCTGCGCACGCTTGCCTGGCCGGGACCGGCAGCGAGCATCAGCAACAACACCAGCAGCGAGGTTCGCCACAGGGAGAGGTGGTGTGTGTGCAGGGATGTGTCTGGCCTGGGTTTCATTTCGTGTACTCCATCGGCTTACCAGGGTTGCGGACTGCCGGTGCCTTTGCGTTGCGCCCGTTGTTGATACTGGTAGAGAAACTTGCGGCGCAGCAAGCCGCCGGGATCATCCGGGATACGTCGCAGCCACTGTTCGGCCGCCATTTGTTCTTCACTGGAAAGTGGTTTGCTCTCGGCTGCCCGGTCTTCACGTTGCTCAGCCTGTTGCCTGGCCTGTGCCGTATTGTCGGACTTGTCAGGGTTTGACTCCTGGCGCGGGGCGGTATCTTTTTCTGCGGCGGATGGTTCATCGGCTTTGCCTTCCTTTAGAGCTTTGGCTGCATCGGCAAACTGATTTCGGTCCGCATCTTTCTTTAGCTGATTCTGAGCCTGGTCATTGTCTTGAGGGTTCTGTTCCGACGGTTGTTCGGACGTTTGCACCTGCTGGTTCTTTGAACTCTGCTTGTCTTGTTGCTCTTGGCTGCCCTTTGATGAATCCTGTTTCTGTTGTTTGCGCAACAGTGCTTGCACGGCAGCCTTGTTAGCCAGAGCATCATCCTTGACGTCCGTTGATTCCAACGCAGCATCGTAGGCGGTGATGGCGTCTTCATATCGGCCGAGTTTTGCCAGGGCATTACCCCGGTTGTAATTGGCCGTGGGGCTATTGGCGCGGGAGAAGTCTTCCAGTGCCTGCGTGTAATTTCCTCGTTTGTACTCGGCGCTGCCACGTTGCAGAGGGTCTTTTGCCACTTCGCTGGCGCGCGCATAGTCTTTTTCGGTCAGTGCCTTTGCCGCCTGTTGATCGGGGCGTAGCCAAAGGTCTTGCCAGTCGGCGGCCATGACCGGTCGGGGTTGCGACAGCATGCCGGCCAGCAGGAATACGCTCAACAGGTAACCGCGGCGGAAGGCCAGCGCCGCCAGCGGCAGCAGCAGTACCGCCAGCCAGGGGCCGCGTTGTTTCCAGTCCTGCCCCTGCATGTCCTGGCTGACGGGGTTGTCGTTATCCTTTTGCAGGCGGTGTTCCAGCAGCGCATTGATATCCGTGTCACTGGTGCTGAAGCGGCGGTACTGACCGCCACCGTCTTCGGCCACGGCCCTGAGTTGTGTGGTCTCAAGTTCCGGCACAATCAGTTTACCGTCGCTGGTATGCAATAAACGCCCGTCCGCATTGGTCAGTGGCTCGGCTTGTTGTCCACCAACGCCAAGTACGGAAACACGGTAGCCCTGTTTGCGCAGTTTAGATGCGACCGTGCGCGCCTTGTCGCCAGTCACGCCATCGGCAAGCAAAAGGATCTGTCCCTGTGTGAGTCCCGCCTGTCGCAGCAGTTCACCTGCCTTCAGCAGGCCCAGGTCGGCGCGGCTGCCCTGTGTCGGCATCAGGTCGGGGTCGAGTGATTTGAGCATGGCGCGGATCGTATCGGTATCGCGGGTCAGTGGTGTCACGGTAAAGGCGTCGCCGGCAAAAACCACCAGCCCGGTCTGGCCTTCTTCGTCGCGGGAGAGGATATCCTCAACCTTGAAACGTGCCCGCGCCAGGCGCGAGGGTTTAAGGTCACGGTCGAGCATGGAGCGCGACAGATCCAGCACGATAACCCGCGCTGTGCTGGTCTGGTAAATCGGTTGCGGCTGTTTTTCCCAGACCGGGTTGGCCAGCGCCAGGGCGGTCAGCAACCAGCCCAGTGCGAGCAGCCATAAGGCAAGACGACTGGTCGGGTGGTTCTGTCCCTTCAGCAACAGCGCCTGAAGACGGGGGTCGATAATACGCGCCCAGGCGTTGTCGCCGGCTGTGGCATGGCGCAAACGCCAGACCAGCGGCAGCAAGGGGATCAGTGTCAGCAGCCACAGGGGCTGGAGGAAGTGGAAGTGCTCAGGCATGGCGAACCTCTGCGGGCGCTGTGGCAGGACGCCAGTTGAAGGTGGCAAGCAGGGCGATCAGTGTGCTGAGCAGCAGGGCGGCAGCCAGTGGCCAGAAATACAGTTCATCCACCGGCCTCCAGGTCTGTTCGTCTTCGGAAACCGGTTCAATGCGATCCAGCAGGTCGTAAATCTCTGCCAGTTGCCCGGTATCGCGGGCGCGGAAATAACGTCCGCCGGTTTTATCGGCGATTGCCTTGAGGCTGGTTTCGTCGAGATCGCTGTTGGTGACGCGTTGTACGCCGAAAGGCGTGCGTACCAGCATTTCACCGCTGCCGATACCAATGGTATAGATACGCACACCCTCGCTGGCGGCAAGGTCGGTGGCCTTCAGCGGGTCAATGCTACCGGCGGTGTTGGTGCCATCAGTCAGCAGAATCAGCACCCGGTTTTGCGCCGGTTCGTTGCGCAGGCGCTTGATGGCCAGACCAATCGCATCGCCGATCGCGGTTTTCTGACCGGCCAGCCCAATCTGGGCCTCGCCCAGTAGAGTATTCACCGTACTACGGTCAAAGGTCAGCGGCGCCTGCAGGTAAGCCTGGTCGCCAAACAGGATAAGACCGATACGGTCGCCCTTGCGTTTTTGAATAAACTCGCCGGCGACCCGTTTGATGGCGGCCAGGCGGCTGAGCTGGCGACCGCCGACCTGCATATCTTCATTCTGCATGGAGCCGGAAATATCCACCGCCAGCATCAGGCTGCGGCCGGTAACCGGCAGGTGTACGGTTTCACCAATCAGTTGTGGGCGTGCCGCCGCCACCACCAGCAGCAACCAGGCCAGCACAGCCAGCGCCAGCCGCAACCGCGAGCGTGTACTCGTATCGTCTTGCAGGTTGTTTTGCAGGGCGCGATAAAACGGGAAGCGCAGTGTCATCGGTGCAGCATTGGCCGCACGCGGTAATAACAATGCCAGCAGTGGCAAGGGCAGGGCAGTGAACAGCCAGGGCCAGGCAAACTCAAGATTCATACCGGTACCCCGTGTTCTGTTTTACCCAGTCACGCACCAGCGCACCCAGTGCGCGGGTATCCAGCCCGGCCGGCAAACGGGCCTGGTAGGGCCCGGTCGACAGGACTTGTCCGGGGCCGTGGCTGAATTGACCCTTGCCGCCCGACTCGTCGAGGAAGGTCAGCCAGTCGCGGCCGGTCAATGCGGCAACCCGGCGGCGGGGATATCGGCTGAGGGCAAGACGGCGCAGCAGTGTTGAGAGTTGTGCAATTTTTTCCGGTGTTGCGTTACGGTTGGTTTCCTGTTCCAGCGTGTTGAGCATGGCGAGGATTTTTTGCCGTTGGTGACGCAGGTGGTAGCGGCGGTTGGCGGCCCGTGCCGCCCAAACCAGCAGTATCAGCAACAGCGTGGCGAGAACCCACCAGCCGAGTGCCGGTGGCCACAGGCCGGGTTCAGCGGGCAGGTGGATGTCACGCAGTTGCAATGCGGGTTGGGCGGCCGGGGTCATGCTGCCACCTCCTTTGCCATATTAATCGGTGTTGGGGTAAAGCCGCGCCGCAGTACAGCGGCGATGTCAGCATCGGTAGGCAGTTGCAGCAGGGGAATGGCCCAGCTGCGCATGAGATCACGCAGTGTCTGGTGATGTTGGTTGAAGAAATCGCGATAGGTTTTTTGCACGGCAGCGGAACGGGTGTCGAGAATACCAACCTGTTGACCATCGGTGACGCCGTAGCGTGCCGGGGGCGGGGCCGCAAGCTCCAGCGTATCGACAATCTGTATGGCGACGACATCGTTGTGCTGGCGCAGGCGCATCAGGTGGTTGCCGGTTTCATCATCGATGCCATAAAAATCACTGAGCAGAAAGATCAGGCTGCCGGGCCGGCTGACCCGGCGCAGCCTGGCCAGTGCAGGGTTCAGGCCCTGCGGGTGGGGTGCCTGGTTGAGATTTTCCAGCGGGTTGCTTTGCGCCACCAGTTGGCGGATCAGGCGCAGTACCCCGTGTTTGCCGCCGCGCGGTGGCAGTTCATGATGCTCGCCATTGAACAGCAGCGCACCGATACGGTCGCCGTGGGCGGCTGCCGCCCAGCCGATCAGGCTTGCGGCACGGGCGGCGACTACCGATTTAAGCGCCCCGCGGCTGGCGAAAAACATGCCCGGGTTCAGGTCTACGCAAACCACAACCGGACGCTCGCGTTCTTCCTGGTAGAGTTTGGTGTGCGGCCGGCCGGTGCGTGCGGTAACACGCCAGTCCATGCTGCGGATGTCGTCACCGGCCTGGTAGATACGGGATTCCTGGTAGTCCATGCCGCGGCCGCGAAAGCGCGAGGCATGGTTGCCGGACAGTTGTGCGCGGGCGATCCGGGCATGGCCGAGACCAAGGCTGCGGGCTTGCTGGCGCAACTGGATAAGCTCATCGAGCGTTACCCGGGTGGACGGGTTGAGGGCCGGGTCTGTTGCGGTTTCCACCTGGACAGCGGGTGCAAGGTCGAGCTTGTGCCACCCTTTACGGATCACCGAAAGAAATGCATCGGCAAGTTTCATGTCAGGCTACCGGGATCAGTTCCAGCAGTTCGTGGATCACATCATCGGAGGTTTTGCCTTCTGCTTCGGCCTCGAAGGAAACCAGCAGCCGATGGCGCAGCACGTCGTAAGCGATCGCCTGTACGTCAGAGGGTGACACATAGTCCCGTCCTTCCAGCCAGGCGTGGGCGCGCGCGCAGCGGTCGAGGGCAATGGTGGCGCGTGGACTGGCGCCGAAATTGATCCAGCGCGCCAGCGTGTCGCTGTAGGGTGAGGGATCGCGGCTGGCCAGTACCAGTTGCACCAGGTATTCCTCTACCGGTTCGGCCATGTGGATATTCAGAACTTCCTGGCGGGCGGCAAAGATGTGTTCTTTGCCGAGTTCCAGTTCCACGGGTTTTGCAGTACTACCTTCCAGTGCCGCCTGTTCGCGAACCAGCTTCAGAATGGCGTGCTCCGAGTGGGCGTCAGGGTAGTCGATGCGCACGTGCATCAGGAAACGATCCAGCTGGGCTTCCGGCAGGGCGTAGGTGCCTTCCTGTTCAATAGGGTTCTGCGTAGCCATAACCAGAAACGGACGCGGCAGGGGGTAGGTGTGGCGGCCAACAGTGATCTGTTTTTCACCCATGGCTTCAAGCAGGGCGGACTGCACCTTGGCCGGTGCGCGATTGATCTCGTCGGCGAGAATCAGGTTGTGGAACAGCGGTCCTGGCTGAAAATGAAAGTCAGCGGTTTCCGGCCGGTACACGTCGGTGCCGGTCAGGTCGCCGGGCAACAGGTCGGGGGTGAATTGCAGGCGGTGGAAATCACCTTCCAGTACCTCGGCCAGTTCCTTGATGGCCGTGGTTTTGGCCAGTCCCGGCGCGCCTTCTACCAGCAGGTGGCCGTCGGCCAGCAAGGCGATGAGCAGGCGGTCAATGAGCGTCTGCTGGCCGATAATACGCTGTTGCAGGTGCTCGCGGATCCGGTCGAAAGCCTCATGGTTGCTGCAGGCAGCTCCGGCGTCTGCGGGTGCAATGTTTGCGTTCATTTTTACAACTCCTTAACAGTATTCAGTGTGCCGCGCGAAAGTTAAGTCAACAAAGCGGTATTGAAGTTCAATATCCAGGCTCCCGGGCGTTTCGATGACGGTGTTGAATGTAACCCAGGTGACAGCGATAGTGTAAGTGACGGGTTAGGGTTGCACTGTACTGGTCAGGTTGTCACATAGAGGTGTATCCATGTTTGAGGTTCTTCCGGTAAATGAAGCGGGCATAATTGCGTTCAAGACGAGCGGCAAGCTTACCCGTGCCGACTATGAGACTTTTCTTCCCCGACTTGAGGAGTTGATTCGCAAGTACGGCACCATCTCCCTGTACATTGAACTGGAAGGCTTTCAGGGGTGGGAGGCCGATGCAGCGTGGGCCGATTTGCGCTTCGACTTCCAGCACGACAAGGATTTTAAACGCATCGCGATTGTTGGTGATACTGCACTTGAACACTGGGGTGTGGTGTTGTCCAATTTCTTTACCCGTAGCAGTATGCGGTTCTTCAGTAAACCCGATGCGCAGGCCGCGTGGGACTGGCTGGAGGAGCATCCCGCAGATGAAGACACACTGAGACGGGTGGAGCCCTACAGTAATATTTTACTGGCGGCTGATTTTTCCCGCTATTCCGAGCGTGCCGCGCACAAGGCGCGTGAGCTCTGCGAGCAGTATGGTGCACATCTGCATGTGTTACACATTGTCGAGCAGATGGTGCTTTATAATGACAACACAGACCGCATACTGGCCGATATTCCCTCTGCGGATGAAACACTGATTGTTCAGGCGGAGGATAGCCTGCGTAAGTTTGCAAAGCGTACGAAGCTTGGCAAGGATGTTGATCTGAAGGTTCAGTGGGGCACACCCAAGCGGTCGATAGTTTCCTGGGCGCGTGAAAAGAATGTCGATCTGATTGTAGTTGGTTCGCATGGCCAGCATGGCATTGAGCGTCTTCTTGGTTCTGTTAGCAACAGTGTGCTCAATCAGGCGCACTGCGATGTGCTGGTTGTAAAGCCCTGATCATTCTTCTTCCAGCAGGGAGCGCTCACTCCAGAAGAAGGTGTGTCGCTTGTGTGACAGGCGGAGCGGTTTTGTTGTTGGCAAGGGCCTGTGCCACAATGCGACGACACTGTGTGCCAGACTATCCTGGGCTGTAACCCACCTTGTCGGAGCAATGAGCATGAAAAAAGATATGGCCTACTATGCGCACTGCAAGGCACAGCTGGCCCGGTCACCATTGTTTGACGGGTTGTCGGACAATCTGATGGATGACATGCTCGGGATGTTCCGCCGTGAGAGTTGGCGTCGTGGGGTGCAGCTCGACCCATTGATCTTTCAGCAACGGTTCTATCTGTTGATTGATGGTCGTGTCGAGGTGATGCGTATTAATCCGCAAACGGGACGCAGCATTACCCTGTTTCTGCTCGGTCCGGGTGACGGGATTGACCTGATTACCCTGCTGCATGGTCACCCACACGAAGTGACACCCGTAGCCCTCGATGATGTCGGCCTGATTTCCGTGCCGCTGGATGATGCCAGGGCGTGGCTCGAGAAACACCCGGAGTTCAACCGTAACTTTCTGCCCTATCTTGGCGAGCAAATGCGCAAGATTGAGGATCTGGCTACCGACCTCGCCCTGCATGACACCATGACACGCCTTGCACGGCTGATTCTCCGCCATGTGAAACCGGAGCGAGCCGGAGAGGGCGGGGAAGGTCGTCATCTCCATCTCATTAATGACCTGCACGACGAGTCACTGGCGCGCATGGTGGGTTCTGTACGGCAGGTGGTAAACCGGCATCTTCAGCACTGGCGAAAACACGGTGTGTTGCACAAGCACCATTTCCAGACGGTGGTTACCGAGCTGGAGACGTTACAGGAATACGCAGCTGATGTTCCCCCAACTCCCCCTGGTGCCGATGCGGAAAAACCATCAACACGTGCGGGATGACTCCGTAACACCTTGCAGTCGGGATTGTCAGCTGGGTGACAGTTTTTTCCTCCAGGATAAGTGATACTGCACGTGCGGTGAATACGTGCGCTATTTGAAAGCGTTGCGAGTGGAGGTCTGCTGAATGTCTGAGAGGAACTGCTGCGTGGCAATTTACAGTGCTCACCAGGAGGTTGAAGCAACACTCGACGCGCTGCATCGCCAGGGCTGTGATTTGCGGAGTGTTTCCCTGATCGGAAAAGGCATCCGGGATAGTGGGCAGTCCTTTGCCTACTATGGTTCCGTTGGCGGTGTGCAGTTCGACGGAGAACACGGAGAGTTCTGGAACAGAGTATCCCGTATGCTTGGCCCTACTGCCTGTTTCTGGGGAGGGGGTTATGGGCCGTACGCAGCAGTGGGTTCCATTGTGGCAGTGCTGATCGATGGAGATGGCCTGACTATCACCGGTGGACTTCGTGCTCTGGGTGCGGCGCTCTATGCGCTGGGTGTACCTGGTAATAATGCACTGCGCTACGAGGTAATGGTCGGTGAGGGAAGCCTGTTACTTGTTGTGCATGGAAACCGGGCTGAAGTGGAGCAGGCCAGTGATACGATCGCCAGTACTGACGGTGTGGAGATGGCGGTACACGCAGCGTGAAGCGGTTTACAATACTCTTGCCAAACCCTCCAGTTCTTCGCGATCCGGTTGCAATCCGGCAATCTGGACCGCTGCAACCGCGCCTTGCCAGTTGCCGTCGGTGAAAGACTCACCCGGCACAAAACTTACACCTCCGCCAAAGCGCCCGGTGCATTCTCCACCAATAGCTCGCTCATGCTGTTGGCGGGGCTGTCTCGTGGTGTCTGCACGGCATACGCGAGTGCATCTTCTTCAATCATTTCGATATTTTCATCTTTCCGCAGTGAGATGATTTCTTTCTTGAGATTCAGATTTGAATCAGTGCGCATCCAGCCTGGTCCAGATTTGAGAAATTTCAATGCCTCAAACCTGAACTGTAACTATTGCAGGCTGTTACCGTTCAGTGAAGGCCTTCCTGCAAGGACTTTTTATATTGCCGGGTCATTTCATGTTGTTCACCGAGCAAGTCGAAAATCACTCGCATTGCCTTACGCGGCAAACCTTCATGACAGGAAGGGTCCAAACGGTAGGCGCGCAGTAAAAGCTCCAGTGATGTGGCGTAGTCATCGCTGACCATCGCCAGCGCAGCACGGTTCAGGAGTGCGTCAGTGTCGCCGGGTACTGTCTCTATGCGCGTGTCCAGTTGCCCGGGTGAATCAGCCTGTTCCGCCAGCGCAAGCATTTTCGAATGTACAACCAGCGCACTGATGTTATCTTGTGCGCGGATGCTGCCTGGCAACACCTTTACATAGGCTTCGATATCGGCATAGCGCTTCTCCCGCAGCAACAACTTGATCGCCGTTGAATGCACCTGCGGGTTATCCGGCATTCGAATACCGGCTTCAACCAGCTTCAGCAGCGCGGCTTCAACCTTGCCCTGCTGGTACAGAAGAATAGCTTCGCCGACTTCTGTGTTTGGTGCCGGCGGGACGTATTTATCGATCACCTGGCGCAACGAACCTTCTGACTGCGCGCTGTAGACAGATTCAACTACGTCACCATCGCGATATAGTTTCAGGGTTGGCACACTGGTGATCCCGTTGTCCAGCGCCAGCGCCTTCTGTGAATCCGTGTTGATATTTACCAGCAAAAAACGACCTGCATAGTCCTGACTAAGTTTTTCCAACGTTTGCCACAAACGCATGCAAGGGCCGGCGCCGGGCGCCCAGTAGTTGACCAGGATCAGGCCTTTGCGTGAATTTTCCAGCACCAGTTGCGAGAAGTTGTCGCGGTCGCCGTCGAAGATGTGTTTGAGTTCTGTCATGCTATACAGTTACGCCGTTGATTTGTTTTAATTATCATGTCTTGTCCTGGTTGAGGCCAAGTTCTTTTTGCTTCTTAAGGGTCAAGCCTGATGAGACAATACGATGAGACTCTTTTAGATAATAGATAAGTTCTTCATCTTCCATGTCAGGCATATCGTATTGTTGTATCCACTTCATGCCGCGAGAGGCAAAGTAGGGTGCAGGCCGATAACCGGCCTCATCGCTTAATAAATGGAAATTAAGTTCGGATGTTTTAAAGGTGAATGCAGGTTTATCAGCGTGTTCCCAACCTCCAATGGCAAACACTTTCCCGCCAACCTTCCATACATGAGAGTCTCCCCATTGCATAACATATGATGTAGCCACAAGGGAGCGGCAAAGGCCATTAAATTCATCGTAAGTCATGATGATCTTCCTGCTTTCTCACAATGATAAAGCTGTGCCGCGCTAACATTAGATGATCTCAACACATTCAAGGCGAATTCCGTTTGGGTCTCTCCATTCGCACCATGTGTAATTTCTATGAGCAAAGAACCTTACCTCTCCAAGACTGTATTCAGATATCCCCGCCTCATTGAGTGTTTCTATGACTTCATCAAGTGAATCGACTTCAAATGATAAATGCTGTTTCGAAAGAAATTCATCATCATTATAACACTTGGCTTCTGGAAGAGATTTTACCCACAAGCAAATATGGTCGATGGCTTTGGCATGTATCATTGTTTAACGGCATGTACCAGTGGCGGACTGGGTGAATTTGTTATGAGTTTATATCTGACCAAACCGCAAACTCATTGCCACTTGGCTCTGTAAAGTGAAAGCGACGGCCACCAGGAAATGAGAATATTGGTTTTACGACGATGCCATTGGCGTTTTCTATTTTCGTCTGCGTGGCTTCAAGATCCTTGCTGTAGAATGCTACCAGTGCCGCACCATTATTTGTGGACGAACTTAATTCAGCTTTAAAGAAGCCACCGTCAATACCCTGATTGGAAAACGCCGAATATTCAGGGCCAAAATCCTGAAATGACCACTCGAACGCTTTTGCAAAAAAATCCTTTGTAGACTGGAGATCGCTTGCAGGAAATTCAACGTAATTTATTTTCTCATGCTCATTCATTGCCTAAGTCCTTTTTTATGCATAACGTTGTACACTAGCGGTCGCGTGCCGCGAAGCGGCGCACTGTGAGTGCTGGTCATGTGTCTTTTTCAACAAACTCTAATGTGAATTTAATCGTTTTCTGCGCCGAACCCTGATGGCCCAGCACCTCTTTTCTTGCCTGTGAACCTACGCCGATATGCTTCATATTTCAATAAATTCAGACGCGCAGCTATTGCCATAGGCAGGGATACACTGCTGTGTCAGTTTGTGGATATACGGCGAGTTACGGTATATCTCCGCCTTGAATTTCTCTTGCAGCTTATGAGGAGCAGCTAACCGAAATGCCATGAGCCCGGTCGGGTGGTTCTGTGTTCCTGTGCTAGTATCCGCGCCATAATAATAATTTCAAAAAGAAGTCTGCTTTATCATAAGGGGTGTTGATGTTGCGTCGTTTTTTGATTCGATCCACTTTGCTGGGTGTTGTGTCGGTGCCGATGCTTCATGCCGAGGTGGGCGAGTTATTTAAAGCCGACAACAACGATGTAATGACCATCGTCATTACACCGCAATGGCAGCCTGTTGATCCCCAGGATTTGCCGATGACGATTGATGTTCTGAGTGCCGAAGAACTCGACGCGTCCGGTCTCAATAATACGCTTGAGTTGCAGAACAAGATCCCGGGTTTTTCTTTCAAGACCAATGTGGTGTTGGGCCAGCCCTATTTGCGGGGTGTCGGTAGCGACATTATATCCGCAGGTAGCGATGCCAGCGTTGCGACCTTTATTGATGGCGTGTATATGACGCGAGCTATCCGTTCGGTTCTGGATTTCTACGATCTGGAACACGTGGATGTTATGAAGGGCCCGCAGGGCGTGCAGCTGGGGCGTAATGTTGTGGGCGGGGCGATCAGTATTGTCTCGAGAGACCCTGTGCCGTTTTTCGAATCCCGGGCAGATGTCACGGCTGGTAGTTTTAACCGGCGCCAGCTGCGTGGAATGGTGAATATTCCAATCAAGGATACAGATTTTTCCCTTCGGCTTTCTACGGTGCTGAACCGGCGCGATGGCTATTATGAAAACACATTCCTTGGTGGTAATCTTGATAACGAAGACTACAGCGCGGTTCGTGGCAAGCTTCGTTATCACCCGTCCGAAAATACTGATGTTGTGCTAAGCATAGAAGCCGCAAAAGATGATAGTACGCGGGGCTTCGGTTTTCAGCCTGACCCGGTACAGGGTGTCAACGGCGGTATTCTCAATGGCGGAACAGTTCCGGGTGATCCTCGCAAGCTAACCCAGAATCTTGCGGCATCGGGGTTCGTAGATACCGGTTTGGCCAGCCTGAGGGTTAATCGGGTTTTCGAGAATACCGAGTTGATTTCTATATCAGCCTATCAATATTCAGACGTTGGGATTGTGATTGATCTTGATGGTACCGAGGCCGATTTTTCGACTAACCGGCCGACAGAAACCTCCATGGCTGTGTCACAGGAATTCAGATTGCTGTCGAGAAAGAACTATCCTTTTGGCTGGTTGCTGGGTGTCTACTATCTGTACGAAGATGCTGACCAGTCTATTGATGTGCGTTTTCCGCTGGATAATGTTCGTAACCATGTCGTTTCCAACGTGAAAACCGATGCGTACGCAGCCTTCGGACAAGTATCCCGCTATTTTACCAAACGCTGGCGTGGTATTGCCGGTGTGCGTTACAACCGGGACACGCGCAAACTGGATCTGTTGCGAACTATCGATGACCCAGGTGGAGCGCTGGGATCGCCAGGAACAACCACACAGTTGCAGAATGAGGATAAAACATGGGATTCCCTGACCCCCGAGCTTGCGCTGGAATACACACCAGATGATGACTCTCTGGTGTACGCAAAAATATCGCGCGGTTACAAATCAGGTGGTTTTAATACATCTGCGGTGCAAGCGGCATTTGACCCGGAAGACCTGCGGGCATTTGAAACAGGTTTTAAAGTGACCGACCGGAAGCGGCGCATTAATTTAAACGCAGCACTGTTTTATTATGACTACAGGGATATCCAGTTGTTAGTGCCCCCGGTTAATGCGCCAGTGGGTACTTTACCTGTCGTCATTAATGCTGCGGAAGCCACAATAAAAGGTATTGATGTTTCTACCCGGATCCAAACGACAGACGCACTTGAGTTGTCGCTGGGGGCTACATTCCTGGATGCAGCGTTCGACAAGTTCGTATCGATTGATCCAAATAATCCGGCGGCTGATCCGAATCGTAGCGGTGGCCCTTTACCGCAGGCACCTGATGTTTCAATAAACCTCGGGTCGAGATATCACTGGCGGACGGGCATCGGCAAGTTTACCGCCCGTTTAGGCTATCGATATCAGTCGGCGGTGTACTTTAATTCCTTCAAGGACAGGGCCGTGAAAGAGGCGAGCTATGGCTTGCTGGATGCCAGCATTGCATTTGAAAGCCGCAAGGGCCGATGGTATGCGGAGTTGTTTGGCAAAAATCTCACTGACGAATTATATGCACGGAGTAAAATTCGCGACGATCCCCTGGTCGGTGTGATGCGCTTTTGGGGTGACCCAAGAACGATCGGCCTGAGAGTCGGCTTCCGGTTATAACCGGATGGCGGCCGTGGTAATGAATCACGGTTCTGCGTTTGGTGTAGTATTACGGCAAATGTTATTCACAATATTCAAACCTTGCAGGTGACCCTTGACCGCCCCTCAACAATACCAGCTTGTCGAAACCCGGCTACAGGAAAAACTTCCCAACGGTACTACGCGCTGTAATCTGTGCCTGTGGCGTTGCAAGATCGGTCACGGTCAGCGTGGCTTCTGTCAGGCACACGTGAACCGCGACGGTACTTTATATAACCTTTCGTACGGTATCCTTTCATCAATTGATATTGATCCTGTCGAAGACAAGCCGGTAAAACACTACCGTCCGGGTACTCAAGTGATGTCAGTGGGCAGCTATGGTTGCAGTTTCCGTTGCGGCGGTTGCCACAATCTGGATATTTCCTGGGGTGTGAAGGCATTGGATGAGTTGGCACGAGGCGAGTCACGCGAAGCCTGGGTATCACCACAATCTTTGGTCGATACTGCGCTGCGTGCAGGTGTGCAGGGCATTGCCTTTACCTACTCCGAGCCGGCCGTTTGGCTGGAATATATTATTGACGTGGCCAAGCTGGCGCACGAAGCCGGTTTGTATACTGTCTACGTGTCCAACAGTTTTGTGACCGACGAAGCGCTGGAACTGGCCGCACCTCATATTGATGTGCTGTGTTCCGATATTAAAAGTCTCAGTGATGACTTTTACCGTGAGATCTGCAAACCGGCAAAGGTTGAGCAGGTGTTGCATTCGATTAAAAGGGCACAGGAGCTGGGTATCCACGTGGAAACCCGGACCAATATTATCCCCGGCAAGAACGACGACCCGGAAGAGCACTACCGTATAGCCTGCTGGGTGCGTGACAACCTTGGCAAAGACAGTCCCTGGCACATTACGCGCTTTTTCCCGGCCTACAAGCTCAGCGACATACCGCCGACACCGGAGGCCAGTTTGTTTGCGGCCCGTGATGCGGCAGAGCGCGCCGGGCTGACGAATATTTACGTGTATAATGACAAGGGTTGCGACTGCGCGGCCGAGAATAGTCCGGTATCATTCTATCTCGGTGCCGGTGCCGGTGAGGAAGAGATTCACCAGGTCAGGAAGTGTGCAGCGAGCTGCTGTGGTGACGAAGGCGTGCTGCTGAAGAAGTACGAGCAGAATCTAACAGATTAACAACCCGTTCAGGAAATCAACATGACGAGAATGATTCAGTGTGTGGTGCTTAAAGTCGAAGCGGAAGGGCTGGACAAGCCGCCGCATCCCGGTGAGCTGGGTATGCGTATTTACGAAAATGTCTCGCAGGAAGGCTGGAAGAAATGGCTTGAACGGCTGACGACGATCATTAATGAGAACGGTCTGACCACGGCCGACGAAAAAGCCATTGAGTTGATTGAAAAGCACATGCTGGGATTCTTCTTCGGAGAAGGGGATTACGGTCAATTACCGGCTGGCTTCCAGCAAGGTGGCGGCGGAGGCAAGAAATAATCTGCTTTCACACTGCGTCCGGGCGACATATACAGCGGCGCTGACTGAACAGTAACTCCGAAATGGTAACGGCCAGATAAATTGCGCCGATCCAGAGCAGGCTCTCCCGGGCCGTTTCCCAGAGGTAATACACCAGCACCAGCCACGAGGCCATGGACAGCAACAGGCCGGTTAAGGGCAATACCACTCCGCCACCGGTTTTTCCCCGAAGTCGGTAGGCCGACAAGTTGATCAGCGCAAAAACCAGAAGGAAGGTAGAACTGGCGAATGACGAGATAATAGTCAGGTTGGCCAGGTTTACGAACACCAGCGTAATGAGTGTAATGGCGACCAGGCTGAACCAGGGGATGTTGTTCTGCTTGCGACGAAAACCAAAGGCGGGGGGCAGGGCTTTTTCTGTCGCCATGACCATACCCAGCCGTGCTGTACCAAACAGGGTGGCGTTGATGGCAGATGCGGTGGAGAACAACGCGGCAAGCCCGATCAGCTGAAAACCGGCATTGCCGAGAAAAGGTTTTGCCGCCACGGCCAGTGCATACTCCTTGTATTTTTCGACTTCTTCCGGCAGCAGGTTGCCCACGGCAACAAGCGACACCAGTACATAGATAGCGATAGTTATGGCAATCGACCACATGATGGCTCGCGTCAGGTTGTGTTGCGGGTCTTCCATTTCATTGATGGCGTTGGGGATCAGTTCGAAGCCTTCGTAGGCGACAAATATCAGTGCCGCACCCATGACGACACCGCTATAGCCTTCGTTGAACACCGGTAGCACATAGTCGGATTTGATATAGAACAGGCCGATGACAGCGAACAGACCGAGAAGGATAACCTTAACGGTTACGATCAGCAGTTCGCTGCTGCCGCTCGCCTTGATGCCGTACAGGTTAACACCGAGGAAACTCAGCAGGATGAGAGTTTCCAGCAGGTGGTGCATGGCACGGTCCGTACCATCGTCGCCGAGCATGGCGCTGCCATAAACACCAAAAGTATAGGCATATAACGACATGGTGCCGACGTATCCCACCAGCAGCAGCCAGCCACCGATAGCCGCGACATTCCGGTTGCTGAATGCATGCTCCATGAACGTGAAGCTGCCGCCGCTGGATTGGAATACCAGCCCCAGTCGCGCATAGGACAGGCCGGTCAGCAGGGCAATCACGCCGCCGAATGCAAAAGCAATCGGCGCGGCGTGGCCGGCCTGCGCAATAGCAAGACCCAGTACGGAAAAGATTCCGCCGCCCACCATGCCGCCAATACCCATGGCGATCACTTCCCTGAGCGTAAGCTTGCTGCCGCCATTCCCTGCGTTGTTTTGGCTCATTGGCCAAGCCTTTGAAGCTGTGCGCGCAGTGCTTCAATTTCCTCCAGCAAATCCAGCGCCAGGGCGACACCCGCGAGGTTGAGCGCGAGGTCGCGTTGCAGACGGGTTGCGATCAGTGCTCGTTGCAGGGCAGCGGGAGAAAAGTGCCACCGTTCGGGTGAAGGGCCGGTGGGGTCCAGCACACCTTCCTCGACCAGGTCAATGACCCACTCAGCGTGTCGCGAGCAGGCCCGGCAGACTTCACCCAGCGACATCCGGGTCTGTTCATCAATCAGGACACCGTTCAGTATTTTCGTCGTCATGGCGGCTTACACTCCCAGTTTGCTGCGTGGGTTAAACGCCAGTTCCTGCTCCATCTTGCGATAGAGTGCCTGCGCGGCCTCGTTGTCTGCCGATGGCAGTGTGATCTGCGGGATGACATAAATATCACCTGGCGGTGTACCGGGGATGCCGCGGCCTTTCAGGCGAAGCTTCTGCCCGCTGCGGGTACCGGCCGGTATTTTCAGATCGACCGAACCTTCCGGCGTCGGTGTTTTCACCGTTGCACCGAGTGCCGCTTCCCAGGGGGCGATCGGCAGGTCAAGGTACAGGTCACGACCTTCGGCACGGTATAGCGTGTGCGGGTTAAAGCCGATTTCCAGATACAGGTCACCGGCCGGCCCTTCTCCGATGCCGGGCGCACCCTGACCGGCCAGGCGGATACGCTGTCCTTCCCTGACACCCTTCGGGATTTTCACATTCAGTGTACGCTCACGGGTGATGACGTGACCACTGGCATTCAGTTCAGGGTGACGCAGCGTGATGCTGCGTGTTGCGCCGTGGAAAGCGTCTTCAAGATTGATCAGCACCTTTGCATGGTGATCTTCGCCGCGCGCATGGAAGTGACCACGCTTGTGGCCACCTTGTACGCCGCCGAATTTCTGACCGAACAGGGATTCAAAAAAGTCGCTGAAATTTCCGCTGTCACCACTGGTAAAGCCGCCGCCCCCGAATTCAAAACCGGCATCCCAGTCCGGTGGTGGGTTGAAATCTGCACCGGCCTTCCAGTTGGCGCCGAGCTGGTCGTAGGCCGCGCGCTTCTCCGGGTCTTTCAGCACCTCGTAGGCTTCACCGATTTCCTTGAAGCGCTCTTCTGCGTCCCGCTCTTTACTGACGTCCGGATGGTACTTGCGCGCCAGTTTCCGGTAGGCGCGTTTGATCTGATCCTGGGTGGCGTCGTGCTCCACACCCACAATCTTGTAATAATCCTTGAATTCCATATGCAGTCCCGGTGAGCAGCTAACCCTGTATGCCTGATAGGTTGTGGCACAAGGCACCTGTTTCAACGGCTGCTGCGAGCAGATTTCTGCGGGCTGTTATTTTTCCCCCGGTATGCCATCAATGCGTAGCAGTGGCGCTACCACAAAGTTCAGCTTGTCACAGGCTGTGTGCAAGGCATGGGTTACGTCGTCCGTCCGGTCCGCACTGGCAAACACATAGCCGGGGTATTGATTGCCCTCCGGGAGTGGGATTAGCTCATTGCCATCGCGGATGATGATGTCTACACGGTCAATATGTTCGACCTTGCGTGCAGCCTCTATACCCTCCACACGACGCAATATCCCCCCTTTGCGAACAGGCAGCATCATAACGCCACGGGCTTTTTGTGATGGCCGGTTGGGCAAGGGTCTTCCGACAGCCAGTGAGATAACCAGTTCTTCCAGGTTGAAGTCGCTGTCCTGATCGAGAATACGCGCGCAATCTCCACCGATGGTGCGCGAGGCGATTTCCAGTATCCACGCATCACGCCCGTCTACGCGCAACTCGGCATGTACCGGCCCGGTGCTTAATCCATACGCACTGCAGGCACGTGCAACGTTGTGTTCGATACGTGACTGCGTTTCAGTATCAAGTTGTGAGGGCGTGACATAAATCGTTTCTTCGAAAAATGGCCCCGTCAGCGGGTCGGGTTTGTCGAACAGCGTCAGGGTGGTGAGTTTGCCTTCGTGCAGGAAACCTTCGTAGGCAACTTCAATGCCGTCGATATAATCTTCGACCAGCAGGTGTGTTTGCAGAAAGGGATCGGTCTGTTCGGCAAGGATAGGACGCACTCGTTCGCAGGCGGCGATAAATTCATCGGCGTTGTTTGTGCGAATCACGCCACGGCTGGCTGACAGGTTGAGGGGTTTGATTACGCACGGCCAGGGCAGGCCCTGCAGTTGTGCTTCCAGCGGTTTGGCCAGGTCAACAAGGCTGTGTATCGGAACCGGGCAATCCGCCAGTGCCAGATGCGCGCGCGCCAGATCCTTGCGTCTCGACAGTCGTGCGGCATCGGGCGGGTTGTGCGGCAGGCCCAGTGACTGTGCAGCCATGGCCGCCAGTTCAACAGTGCTGTCGTCGCTGCCGAGGATGCCGTCAAACGGTGTCAGTTCTGCCTGTCGGAGGATGTCTTGTAATGCTTTCCCGGCATTGTCCGGGTCGATATGCAGGCCGCTGGAAACTTCGCTGATCAGGGAATGTTCGCCACGCGAGGCGATCAGTGTATCGACACCCATTCGCCGGGCGGCGAACAGGTAGGGTGCGATACGGTAGCTGCCCGGCTGGGCAACCAGCAATAAACGAATCAGCCGCAACCGCCGCCGGCTGCACCACAGGCTCCGCAGGTGCCGGCACCGCCGGTGTTGGCGAACACGTTCTTGAATACGAAGCTCTTGTTCACGCCCTGAGTTTTGTAATCAATTTCCACGCCTTCAAGGAAACCCAGTGCAACAGCGTCTACATAGATGTTCATGCCGTCGTGTGCCAGCACGCAATCGTGGGGGCCGGGTTGTTCAACAAACGTCATGCCGTAAGACATGCCGCCACAACCACCACCCGAGACAAAAATTCGCACGCCGGTGACAGCATCTTCATTTTCGGTAATGGCAATCAATTGCTCGATAGCTTCCGGGGAAACCTTGATCTGGTCGGTTATTTGCGGGTTGAATTGTACATCGGACATAGGGGTCACCGTGCTTCGGTCTGTTTGGATAGACACAGTCTAACACGCCTGAGCCAGATCACTGAAATCAGGCTTTGTGCAGCAATTTCTGCAGCGCACATGCCGCATTCGACAGCGTGCGCTCGCGGTGAGCAACCACACCCAGAGTGCGTTTAAGTTGCAGCTCCTGCACTTTCAGGTGTTGAACCTGCCCATCCAGCATGGTCAGTGGTAACAGGCTCCAGCCTATGCCGACTGACACCAGCATGTGAATGGTCTCCAGATAATTGGTCGAGAGAGCCACATCGAGAGTTGCGCCAGCTTTGTTAAAAGCCTGTTCGGCGATCTGGCGGGTATAGGTCCCGGTTGCCGGGAGAATTGCAGGATGCGCCAATAGCGCTGACAGTGAAATCCGGCGCTTGCCAGCGAGCGGGTGTTCGCGAGACACAACGATGCCCAAAGGATCACTCCAGACCGGATCAAGTGACAAGTTGGGCGAAGGCTCCGGAGGCAGGGTGACAATCGCCAGCTCCAGCTCGCCGTGCTCGACGGCCTGGCAGGCTGCTTCGGAATCCATGAAGCGGATATCAAGCTGCACGTCTGGATACTGCTGGGTAAAGGCTTTCAGTGCAGGTGGTAAGCGGTGCAGACCGATGTGATGACTGGTAGCAAAACGCAGTGTGCCGTGTACTTCGCCACTGAGATTGGAGATCGCGCGCACGCTGTCATCGACTTCCACAAGGATATTGCGGGCGCGTGGTTGCAGGGCTCGCCCCGCCTCGGTGAGAGACACAGTGCGGCCGATGCGATCAAACAGGCGTTCCTCCAGCTCATTTTCCAGCGTGGCAATGCGCTTGCTGATGGCCGGCTGGGTGAGAAACAGGTGTTCCGCCGCCAGTGAGAAGGAGCCGGTATCGGCAACCGCGAGAAACGCTTTCAATGAGGCGATATCCATATTCCATATAGTAATACAAAATATAAGAAATATGAATTTGAGTTATTAGCTGGCTCGCCGTAGCATGGCCTCACAGTCAGGAGACGATGATGAACAGCAAGACACTCTACGACAAATTGTGGGATGCGCACCTTGTGCGTGAAGACGACAGTGGTACGGGGCTTATCTATATAGACAGGCATCTTGTCCATGAGGTGACATCGCCGCAGGCCTTTGAAGGGCTGCGTCTGGCCGGGCGTAAACCGTGGCGTACTGATTCGATACTCGCGGTGCCGGATCATAATGTTCCAACCACACAGCGAGAAAACGGCGTAGCTGGTATCAGCGATCCGGTAGCGCGCATTCAGGTGGAAACACTGGACAGTAATTGCGCAAGCTTCGGTATCACCGAGTTCCATATGGATGACCCCCGCCAGGGCATAGTTCACGTCATCGGCCCCGAGCAGGGTGCCACCTTACCTGGCATGACCGTCGTGTGCGGCGATTCGCATACATCGACGCACGGCGCATTCGGTGCCATGGCGTTTGGTATTGGCACGTCTGAAGTCGAGCACGTGCTTGCCACGCAGTGTTTGATCCAGAAGAAGTCGAAGAACATGCAGGTGCGCGTGGAAGGCGAGCTTGGCAAAGGTGTGACGGCCAAGGATGTGGTGTTGGCGATTATTGGTGAGATTGGTACCGCCGGTGGAACCGGTCATGCGCTTGAGTTTGCCGGCAGTGCCATTGAATCGCTTTCTATTGAAGGTCGAATGACGGTATGCAATATGGCAATTGAGGCCGGTGCGCGCGCTGGTATGGTAGCCGTGGATCAGAAGACGATTGATTATGTCAGCGGTCGTCCTTTTGCGCCGAAAGGCGAGCTGCTCGAACGAGCGATTGAGAACTGGCGCGACTTGCACAGTGATCCTGATGCCGTGTTTGACCATGTTGTGATGCTGAAAGCCGAAGACATTCAGCCTCAGGTGACCTGGGGAACTTCACCGGAAATGGTGGTGCCGGTTAACGGTATGGTGCCGGACCCGGCACAGGAAACCGACAGCGTGAAACAGACCGGAATGCAAAAGGCACTTGAATACATGGCGCTGACACCGGGCACGCCCATGAACGAAATCCGGCCCGACCGAGTTTTTATCGGCTCATGCACCAACTCGCGCATTGAAGACTTGCGCGAAGCAGCAGCCGTGGCAAAAGGACGCAAAGTTGCGGGAAGCATCATTCAGGCGATGGTAGTTCCGGGTTCCGGTCTGGTCAAACAGCAAGCTGAAGCGGAAGGGTTGGACAAGATTTTTATCGAGGCCGGATTTGAATGGCGCGAACCGGGTTGTTCCATGTGTCTGGCTATGAATGCCGATCGACTGGAGCCGGGCGAACGTTGCGCTTCCACTTCCAACCGTAACTTCGAAGGCCGACAGGGTGCGGGTGGGCGTACTCATCTCGTCAGTCCCGCGATGGCCGCTGCGGCCGCCGTGACCGGGCATTTTATTGATGCTCGCGAATTGGTTTGAACGACAGAACAGGCGAAACTTAACATGGAAAAATTTACCATTCTCGATGGCTTGGTGATGCCGCTCGACCGACCTAACGTCGACACTGACGCAATCATACCCAAGCAATATCTCAAGTCAGTCAAACGCAGTGGTTTCGGCCCCAATCTGTTTGACGACTGGCGATACCTTGATCCTGGCGAACCCGGTGACGACCACAGCAAGCGCCGGTTGAATACAGAATTCATCATGAATCAGTCGCGCTACCAGCAAGCACAAATCCTGCTCGGCAGGGAAAACTTTGGCTGTGGATCATCGCGTGAACACGCGGTGTGGGCACTGGAAGATGCAGGCTTTCGCGTCGTGTTGGCACCGGGTTTTGCAGATATTTTCTTTAACAACTGCTTCAAGAACGGTGTGCTTCCTGTCGTGATTGATGCGGCCACGATGGATCGATTGTTTACCGAAGTAGAAGCCAGTGAAAATTACCGTTTGACCGTCGATCTCGAAGCGCAAACGATTACCACACCGGCTGGCGAAGAAATAAGCTTCGAGGTAGATACATTCCGCAAACACTGTTTGCTTAACGGCCTCGACGACATCGGTCTAACCTTGCAGAACGCAGACAGTATTAAATCTTATGAAGAACGCCGCCAGGCTGAAGTGCCCTGGTTGTTCTGACTTGGCGAGATAATTAAATCCTCAGGAACCCGAACATGAAAAAAGTACTTATCCTCCCCGGCGACGGCATAGGCCCGGAAATCATCGCAGAAGCCGTAAAAATACTTGATCACCTGAAATCAGGCGGCCTCGCTGTGGAACTGGAATACGGTCTGGTCGGCGGTTCGGCCTATGACGCCAAGGGCCATCCGCTACCGGAAGAAACGCTGGCGCAGGCCCGTGCGGCGGATGCTATTCTGCTCGGCGCAGTGGGTGGTCCGCAGTACGAATCGCTGGATCGTCCCCTGCGCCCGGAACAAGGTCTGTTGGGTTTGCGTGGCGAGTTGAAATTATTTTCCAATTTGCGCCCTGCTATTTTGTACCCGCAACTTGCCGACGCTTCAACCTTGAAACCCGAAGTGGTTTCCGGGCTGGACCTCATGATCGTACGCGAACTGACTGGCGGTATTTACTTCGGCCAACCACGTGGAGTACGCACACTGGAAAACGGCGAGAAGGAAGGCTTCAATACACTCGTTTACCGCGAATCGGAAATTGAACGTATTGGCCGTTCAGCTTTTGAGATTGCCCGGAAACGTGACAAGCGTTTGTGCTCGGTCGACAAAGCCAACGTGCTGGAAGTAACCGAGCTGTGGCGGCAAGTGATGCAAGGATTGGCGAAGGATTACCCCGATGTCGAGCTGAGCCACATGTACGTCGATAACGCCGCCATGCAATTGGTGCGTGCGCCCAAACAATTTGATGTCATGGTGACTACCAATCTGTTCGGTGACATTCTTTCAGATGCGGCGGCGATGTTGACCGGCTCAATAGGTATGTTGCCATCGGCTTCACTGGATGCGAATGGTAAAGGTATGTACGAACCGATTCACGGCTCGGCACCGGACATCGCCGGGCAGGGGGTCGCGAATCCATTGGCGACGATTTTGTCTATCGCAATGATGCTGCGCTACAGCTTTGGCGAGACAGAAACGGCTGAGCGTATCGAAGTGGCAGTGGGCAAAGTACTTGATCAGGGCTTGCGCACGCCCGATATTGCTGCCGAAGGTCAGGCAACGGTAGGTACGGCGCAGATGGGCGACGCTGTGGTAGCGACGCTGAATAGCTTAGTTGAACAGGAGTTGGTATGAGTCGTAAATTTGATGTCGCCGTGGTTGGCGCGACCGGCGCAGTCGGTGAAGTCATGCTGGAAATTCTTGCCGAGCGAAAATTTCCGGTCGGCGAGGTCTATCCACTGGCGAGCGAACGCTCCGCCGGTAGCAAGGTACAGTTTGCTGGCAAGATGCTCACGGTACAGAATCTTGCCGATTTCGATTTCTCCAAAGCGCAGATCGGTCTGTTCTCGGCCGGTGCATCTATATCAAAGGAATACGCCCCCAAAGCGGCTGCGGCCGGCTGTGTGGTCATCGATAACACGTCCCAGTTCCGTTACGACGACGAAATTCCGCTGGTGGTGCCTGAGGTAAACCCGGAAAAAATCGCCAACTACAAGGATCATGGCATTATCGCCAATCCCAACTGTTCCACCATTCAGATGTTGGTGGCTTTGAAGCCAATCCACGATGCGGTGGGCATCGAGCGCATTAACGTTTGTACCTACCAGGCCGTTTCCGGCACCGGTAAGGACGCTATCAAGGAATTGGCCGGGCAGACCGCCAGCCTGTTGAATGTCCAAGAGATTAAGGCCAAGGTCTACCCAAAGCAGATTGCTTTCAATGTGTTGCCGCACATTGATGTGTTCCAGGACAATGGTTACACCAGAGAAGAGATGAAAATGGTCTGGGAAACCCGCAAGATCATGGGCGACGAGTCGATTCAGGTGAACCCGACTGCCGTGCGCGTACCGGTGTTCTTCGGTCATTCCGAGGCATTGCACATCGAAACCCGTGAAAAAATGAGTGCCGACCAATGTCGCAAGTTACTGGCCCGTTCACCGGGTATAAAAATCATGGATGAGCACAAGGATGGAGGCTATCCGACCGCTGTAACCGAAGGGGCAAACAGTGATCCTGTATACGTGGGTCGCATTCGTGAAGATATCTCTCACCCCAGAGGTTTAGATTTATGGGTGGTCGCCGATAATGTGCGCAAAGGGGCAGCCCTTAACAGTATTCAGATTGCTGAATTACTGGTAAAAAACCACCTCTGAGCTAGTCTGTTCAGGTGGGTTTTTTGGCTGCCAGTGGATGCACATGGTCCGGTCGGGAGAACGACCGGGTTCGCTAATGGATGCGAACTAGGGATAAAGGGGATCTAAATATGTTCAGGAAATCGGCCTTGGCAATAGCAATGCTGGGTGCAGCAGCCACCGCAAATGTGGCAGCTCTCGGGCTTGGCGACATCGAGCTTAAATCAGCACTGAATCAGCCACTTAACGCGGAGGTGGAGCTGCTTTCCGCGACCGATGCAGAGATGCAAGAGGTCAAAGTAGTCATGGGTTCGCCACGAGCTTTCGAGCAGGCGGGTGTTGACCGTCCTCTGTTTCTGTCCAAACTCAAATTCAGGGTCACTCGTAACGATGCCGGCAAGCCGGTGGTGCATATCACCAGTCGCGACGTGATCCGTGAACCGTTCCTCGATTTCCTTATGGAGATCTCCTGGAGCAAGGGTCGTTTACTGCGGGAATACACCGTGCTGGTTGATCCACCACTGACCATGCCTGCGCCAGCTCCTGTCGTTCAGGCACCGGCCGCACGGGTTGCACCGATACAGTCTGCGCCTGTTCAGTCCGCCCCCATCGCATCACAGGCGCAGGTTCGACAGACTGCCCGCCAGCCATACCCCGTGGCACCCGGCGAGTACGGCCCTACCAAACGTAACGATACGCTTTGGGAAATTGCACAACAGGTACGACCTGATGGCGTGAGTATCGAGCAGACCATGCTTGGCCTGCTGCGTGCCAACCCGGAAGCTTTTGTCAGAAACAATATCAATAATCTCAAGGCCGGTTACGTCCTGCGAGTTCCCGAGCGGGAAGAGTTGACGTCAGTTAGCAGAATCGATGCGCATCGTGAGAGTAGCGCTCAGTATGCAGAATGGCGTGCAGCGCGTGACGGCACTGTCGCTCGTTCCGGTGCTTCCATCGCACCGGTTTCTGCGGTAAATGAGCCCAGCCTGCAACTGGTCGCCGCTGAAGGTGTCAGTGCAGCCGGAGCAACAGGAAGCGCTGAGGCTGGTGCGGATATCAATGCTTTGCAGCGTGAGTTGATTATGGCTAACGAGGCGATGGAAGCGCAACGCCGCCAGAGTGAAGATATGTCAGGCCGACTTGCCGTGCTTGAAGAACAGATTCAGAACATGCAGCGATTGATTCAGCTCAAGGATGATGCGCTGGCGCAATTGCAGTTACAGGCGGGTGCAGAATCCGTTGTGGCAGATGACGTGGCTGTCGAAACTGAAGTGCTGATAGATGAAACAGTCGCAGAGACGGGCGATGTTGCAATTGTTGATGTCATGGCTGAAGCCGGCATTGATGCAGCGAATGAAGAAGTCGCAGTGGGGCCAGCGGTTGAAGGCATGCCTGCTGCTGATTTGATGGCAGAAGACAGCGCGCCACCGGCGATCGAAGATATGACCCCCGAACAACTGGTTGCTATCGATGGCCCCGAGGTTGCAGTAACTGATACGACGGATGCAGTAGTCGAAGAGACAACGTCGGAAGTTGAGGCTGAACCAGTAGTGCCGGCCGTGCCGGAAACTGCGACAACGCCAGGTTTTGTTGAACGCTTGATGAACAACCCGATGTGGCTGGGTGCAGGTGGCGCAGTGCTGGCCCTGTTCGCATTCTTTGGTTTACGCCGCAAGCGTGGTATTGAGACAGAATTCCAGGAAAGCATTTTGCAAGCTGCCGGCAATGATTCTTCGGTAGGCTCTGATAGTGAGATTGTTTCCACGGGTTCCGGCGAAACAGCGACCAGCGAGTCTTCACTGTTGTCTGAGTTTGCTGTCAGCGACATGGGTTCGATGCGCAACGATGGCGAAGCTGATCCTCTGGCCGAAGCCGATGTCTACCTTGCCTATGGCCGTTTCCAGCAAGCCGAAGATCTTATTGCTGACGCACTGGAAAAAGATGCGGAGAACGAAGACCTTAACCTGAAGATGCTCGAGGTGTTCCTGGCCTCAAAAAATCAGTCGGCCTTTGATGGGCACGCCGAGCTGATACTTGCGCGTATTGAAGACAGCGATAGCCCGTTATGGCAGAAGGTCGCTGAGATGGGACGTGAAATTAATTCTGAAAATCCGATATACCAGTCAGGCGGAGCATCGACAAGTGCAGTTGCTGATACGGCGGAAGAGATGGATTCGCTGAATAATGAAGTTGAATTCGATGTCGATGATTCCGGCAACGGTGAGGAAGCCGCCGCGGCTGAAAAGGCTGTTGAAGACGAAGGCCTGGATTTCGATCTCGATCTGTCTTACGACGTAAATAAAGAAGCCGATGAAAACAAGCCGGACAGCGTCGAATTCACCCCGCCAGAGGGTATCGGAGATACTTCCAGTCTGGATATTGATATGGATAGCGTGGAGCCAGATGCGATCGAACAGGAAAATACACTGGACTTTGATATCGACAGTCTGGATCTCGATGGCGACGAAGCAGAAGCAGATTCCGGCGAAGGTCAGTTAACGGACATGGATGAAGTATCGACCAAGCTGGATCTGGCCCGTGCCTACATCGACATGGGTGATCCGGATGGTGCTCGCAGTATTCTTGATGAAGTTATCGAGGAAGGCAGCGACGGGCAGAAAGATGAAGCGCGTGGCATTATGGAGCAGATCGCCTGATTTGCAGCATTTTGCTTTAACGCTAAAAAGGGGTGCTTCGGCGCTCCTTTTTTAATCTGGGGCCAGGGAGGTAGAAGGCTGGAATTAAGTGTCAAATACGGGTGCTATTGAAGGCCGGTATGCATCCAATGCACTTTGGCATCTGGCATTCAGAAACTGCACAAGCGCCCCGGCACTGGGCAGCCATTATTAGTCGTCCTACTCTTCCATTTCCATCGCCAAATGGGTGGATCGATTCTAAGTGGGCATGTGCGTTTGCAATTTCTTCCAGTGTGTTTACGTTCTTGTATCGTGCGACCCAGTATTCAACTTCTGCCTCAATATCTTCTGGTGTGGTTGTCTGGATGTCAGTATCCGGGAGAATGCGAATCTTTTTTGAGTACTGGCCAGCATCTGCACGAATGCCTTGCATTATACTGGCTTGCCAGTCTCTGATCCGTCGCGAATCGATCGCATAAGTTACGCCTTCGGCGCAAACTTCTGCAACCATACGGTTGGTTGTGGCTGTGATGCCATTGATCTCAAGAACTTCTTGTTTATGTAAGTCGTGTGGGATCGTGTCATCCTCAACGACGCTTTTGTAGTCCTCTTCTCTTGTTCCCGTTTCAATCTCCAGGGAACCAAAACTCATACGATGTACAACCCGCTGCCTTAATTGATGCTCATCAAAAAAATCTTCCGGCAGCGCAATGGGTGGATAGCTGAGCATCTCATCCCCAGCATCGGCAATAATATGGCTTTGCAATAAAGCGTATCGATTTTTACGCGATTCGTTTCCGATATCTTGCTGTCATCTTCTTTCCAATTCAGTAACGACCCACGGGAAACACCTAACGTGTGACAAAGAGCTGCTGATGTCCTGTATTCAGGAACCTCGTGCAAAGCACGAATCTTTTCCTTATAGCTAATTGGTTTGTAATCCATTGATTTGCAAGGATCTTAAACTTAAGCGTGTCGTCAGACACAGGCGACTGGATCACCTGGAATAAGCCAATTTCCAGGGTGATATTGTATTTTCTAGTGATGCTAAATTAGATATCGCTAAAGACAAAACGATATTCAATGGAGTATAAATACTTGACAAAATATACGATATTTATTAAAGTATCACTTGATTATAATGATAGTTTATTGGATATCAGTTTATGACATACTCAATTCAAGCTCTTACAGATGCTTTAAAGCGTGCACGTGAGAAAAAAGGACTTAGCCAGCGCGCTTTTGCCCAGAGTATCGGCGTGCCTCAAAGTCGCTTATCCAGGATAGAGAGCGGGGCGGTTGATTTGCGCGCATCCAGCTTGCTCAGCATTGCGCGCGCACTGGATCTGGAAGTTATGCTCGTTCCGCGCCAGTATGTCCCCGTCGTGAGAGGCTTGGCCAGGAAGGTCGGCCAAAGCAGCGCAGACTACGAAGCGCAGCGCCCTCTTTATCAACTGGATGGCGAGGACGACGATGCCTGATATCACTGCCCTCAATGTTCTGTTGCATGGCCAAGTCATTGGCACCTTAACATTGCTTTCCGGTGAGCGGATTTTATTTGATTTCTCGCAAGACTATATTGACAACCTTGACCGGCCGACACTGAGCCTGTCTTTTAAAGATCAAATAGGCGAGTTGATTACCGATACTCGCCCTACGAACA
>UOFN01000004.1_pt1 | contig 28591 bp, 32 predicted proteins | sample 1990111 | NCBI WGS metagenome assembly UOFN01 (sample SAMEA4728526, study PRJEB27164) | hydrothermal vent metagenome | biome: marine basaltic hydrothermal vent biome; feature: marine hydrothermal vent; material: mineral | place: Pacific Ocean | collected 2011-06-14/2011-07-23 | depth 1741 m | reverse complement strand
GTGTTCCGAAATAACGATGATTTTCGTGCCACACCGGGAATTGAGCTCAGGCTGGAAGCCTCGTTTGGCGGGCTGGATGACAAGCGACGCAAAGCCGGTGGCACAAAAAACTAGCGCCGCATAGCACAGTACATATTTTCAACTTCCTGCTCATGGCGTTCGAGAATTTTCGCTCGCTTTGTTTTTAGTGTTGGCGTAACAAGCCCGTCTTCCACGGTCCAGGGGTCAAGGCTTAAATTCACTCGTCGGATGCGTGCATAGCCGGGGAAATCGTGAAGTTGAACCTGAATGCGCGATAATACTTTTTTCTGCAGGCGCTCATCGTCAAGCGCATTTCGGTCAAACGGGTCCAGGCCGAGCTCTTTGACGAACCCAAACCATAGATCAGCATTAAATACAATCAATGCAGCAAGACAAGGTTTGCATTCGCCAATCACCAGTGCCTGCTCAAACAACGGATCGAGACAGATGGCTGATTCCATATCGGCTGGCGGGATCTTTTCGCCGTTCGACAGCACAAGAATATCCTTCAGACGACCTGTTATCTTTATTCGCCCTTTTTCGTCAATACGCGCCTGGTCGCCGGTATGGAGCCATCCATCCGGATCAATCATCTCGGCAGTGGCCGCGTGATTGTTCCAGTAACCCAGCATCACGCCCGGGCTGTTCACCAACAGTTCATCATTTTTACCAATGCGAACTTCTATGCCACGACAAGGTTCACCGACAGTATCCGGATCATTACGCTCGGGCACATTGACGCTGATGATCGGGCTGGTCTCGGTCAACCCGTAACCCTGCAAAACCTCCAGCCCAAGGCCTATAAAAACCTTGGAGACACTTAACGGCAGCGCTGCGCCACCACTTATCGCATAACGCATACGTCCGCCCAGCTTCGCGGTAACCTTGTCACCCACCAGCTTCTTCAACAAGGGATTCAGCAACAATACCGGCGACCATCGTTCTTCACCCTGCTGATAGCGAAAACACCGCCAACCAATTCGCACTGCAGCCTCAAACAATTTACGTGCAACCGGCGACTTGTTTTCCAGCTGCGCCATGATGCGTCCGTGCACCCGCTCGAAAATACGCGGCACAGCAATCATCGCTGTTGGCTGAATGGTTAATAAATCCTCGGCCAGCTGCGGAACGGATCGCGCATGCGCCACAGCTGCACCCGCCATCATTGGAAGATAATAACCGGCGGTGCGTTCAAGCGTGTGCGATAGCGGCAGAAAGGAAAGAAACAAGTCTTCCTGGTAGCAGGACACTGAGATCATCGCCGCGTGCGCAACCGACAACATATTATGATGGCTGAGCATCACACCCTTGGATCGCCCGGTCGTGCCGGAGGTGTAAACAATCGAAGCAAGTTCGTGTGGATCACCGTTTCGTCGTGCCACCGCAGGTGCATCTCCGGGCAACCAGTCATCGACAAAACGTACGCGCGTATCAGCAGCCAGCGCAGACTCGCGCTCTGCCTGATCAACAGAATCCAGAATCAATACACGCTTTAGAGCCGTATTATTTTCTAACGCAGGTTCGAGCTTGTTCCATTGCGCCAGGCTTTGCAGCAACAACAACGACACCGCCGCGTCGCCGAGAATATAGGCGACATTGTCCGGGCGGTCCTCAACATAGAGCGGCACCGTCACCAGGCCTTCACCCAGCGCCGCCTGATCGAAACACACCCATTCCAGACTGTTACGCAAACGGATCGCGACCCGATCACCGTGGTCTAAACCTTCTTTTGACAGCGCTGCTTTCCAGCACGCCACATGTTCCGCGGCATCGCACCAACTGAAATCGCGCCAGTTTTTATTTTCCCTGTCGTAATCCCGGTAGGCCAGCGTATCGGGGCTGCGCCGCACGCGCTCGATAAACAGGCCGTCCAGCGTGCCTGCTGCCTCTACCGTGATCAGGTCTTCCTGCCAATCGGTCATACCCTCTATTTGTCCATGGATTCTCCGCCAATGCAACTTTTACGGTAGAATGCAGCGCCATGGAACTGGTCATAAACGGCAAACCCGAGCAAGCCCCTGACGGCACAACCGCTGCCGCCCTGCTCGACCGGCTTGGTCTGGAAAACGAGCGGCTGGCGATGGAAGTCAATCAGGAAATCGTGCCGCGCAGCCAGTTTGAAATACATACCTTCGCACCGGGCGACCGGATCGAAATCGTACGCGCCATCGGTGGTGGCTGCATAAACCCCTAACTGTCCCGCTTTCAGGAGCACCCCATGTCCAGTGTGATGAAATCTGCCAGCCCGGCAACCGCAGACCCGCTGATGATCGACGGCGTGGAATACCAGTCCCGGCTATTGGTCGGCACCGGCAAGTACAAGGATATGGAAGAAACCCGACTGGCCATCGAAGCCAGCGGTGCAGAAATCATTACCGTCGCCATCCGCCGCACCAACATCGGCCAAAATACCAATGAGCCCAATCTGCTCGATGTGCTGCCACCGGATCGTTACACCTACCTCCCCAACACCGCCGGCTGCTACAGCGCCGAAGAGGCCATCCGCACCTGCCGACTGGCACGTGAGTTATTGGATGGCCACAACCTGGTAAAACTGGAAGTCCTGGGTGACGAGAAAACGCTGTTCCCGGATATTATTCAAACACTGGAAGCCGCAGAAACTCTGGTTGCCGATGACTTCCGCATTATGGTCTACACCAATGATGACCCGATTATTGCCAAACGCTTTGAGGATATCGGTTGCGTCGCGGTTATGCCGCTGGCAGCACCGATTGGTTCAGGGTTAGGCATACGCAACCCAAATAACATACGCACCATCGTCGAGAACGCCAGCGTACCGATTCTGGTCGATGCCGGTGTGGGTTGCGCTTCGGACTCGGCGATTGCGATGGAGCTGGGGTGTGACGGAGTATTGATGAACACAGCCATTGCAGGCGCACAGAACCCAGTGCTCATGGCTTCGGCAATGAAGAAAGCAATTGAAGCCGGACGCGAGTCTTACCTTGCCGGACGAATCCCGCGCAAACGATTTGCGAGTGCTTCTTCGCCGGTTGACGGGTTGTTTTTTTAAACATCTTTTAAGCAAGATGTTTAGCCCTGAATCTGCCGTACCTGGAATATCCTGGCCTGCAATCGGCGATGCGCGAGCTGCGCAGGCAATGTCGATGCAGTATCAACTTGAGCAGACGCAATGGTGGTCAAGTCAAAGCATCCTCCGGCATCAGCTGCAACAGTTAAGCCCGTTAGTCACTCATGCCTTCCGAACAACGGATTTTTACAAGCAACTTTATAAATACAATTCTTTAAAACCCAATGAAGTACTGACACCTGAGCAGTGGGCAGACATTCCCCTTGTGTCTCGCCTGGAAATTCAGCAGGCGGGCGCCAAACTGGTCAGCAATCAATTACCCAACGGCCACAGGATGGGGGGCGAAATATCCACTTCTGGCTCCACCGGACTCCCTGTCGTAGTGCGTAGCACACAGGTTACAAAGCATTTCTGGCATGCCTTCACCTTACGCGATCACCTCTGGCACAAGCGAAACCTGGAAGGAAAACTATGCGTTATCCGCAAAGCTGACAAGAATCAGGGCATGCCTCCGCAGGGCTCGGTGGCAAAAGGCTGGGGGCCGTCTACTGATGTCATTTATAAAACAGGGCCTTCATATCTCCTGAGCATTACCGCATCTATTGATGAACAGCTGGACTGGCTACAAAAAATAAATCCGGATTACATTCTCAGCTACCCGAGCAACCTTGAATTGCTGGCAGCTACGGCCCGGAAGCGCGGCATCAGGTTTTCTGCATTGCAGCAAATCAGAACGCTGGGTGAAGTTGTCACACAGCAGACACGCCAACAGTGCCATGATGCCTTTAACATTCCGTTGGTGGACAACTACAGCTGTCAGGAAGCCGGGTATTTGGCGCTACAATGCCCGGAACATGAGCATTATCATATTCAATGTGAAAATGTGCTGCTGGAAATTCTTGATGACAATAACAAACCCTGCAAACCGGGAGAAACAGGGAAAGTCGTCATCAGCAGCCTGCATAATTACGCAACACCCCTGATTCGATATGAACTGGGTGACTTTGCAGAGCAAGGCGAACCCTGCGCCTGTGGTCGCGGCTTGCCGGTTTTAACGAAAATACTCGGCCGCAAGCGTAATATGCTGTTTCTGCCGAATGGAAAAATCATATGGCCGTTAGTGGGTTCTGATGATTACCGAAATGTTGCCGATATAAAACAATTCCAGCTTGTGCAAACTGACACGGAGTCAGTAACCGTTAACCTTGTGGTTGCAGATACACTTTCAACAGTACAGAAAGATGCGCTGACAACGATTATACAGTACTCATTACAACACCCCTTTAAACTTGATTATCGATACATGGATGAGATTCCACGTAGCAAAGGCGGGAAATTTGAAGACTTTGTTTCCATGCTCAAACAACATGATTAAAACTTTCAAGTATGGCTGATACATACCGGGATATATTTCAGGAACGCGGCGCATCCTATGACCGCGCTATGCGGCGCTACCCGAAAGCTCGTGATGAAGAATTTCGTGCATTAATAGACTCCGCAGACATTCAACCACTCGATGCTGTCTGTGACTTCCCTTCCGGCGGAAATTACCTGCCACGATACCTGCCCGAATCCGTTGACGTTTATGCGGTAGAGCAATGCCCGCAGTTTATCAGCAAGCCACACGGTACAACCGGCTCACAAGTCATCATCAGCAATCCGGAAAAGATAGGCATCAAATCCAACAGTATGGATTGTTTTGTCAGCCTGGCGGGAATTCATCATATTGAAAACAAAATGCCGCTTTTTAAGGAAATGCAGCGGATTCTAAAACCTGGTGGTCGTTTCTGTATCGGTGATGTTTATAGCGGATCCCCGGTCGAGGAATTTCTCGATACGATAGTCGATCAATATAACTCGCAGAGACACCACGGTGCCTATCTGAATGATTCTACGTGCGGTGATTTGCGACTGGCCAGCTTGCAGATCGATGCGTTTGAAATAAAAAAATATGGCTGGAACTTTGAAAACCGTCAGCAACTGATTGAATTTTGCTCACTGTTATTCCGTCTGGACAAGATTGAAGCGGCTTTATTTTATGATGCAACCGCTTCAATACTGGGAATTGATCAAAAGGCACAAGGTTGCCGTATGCACTGGGAGCTGCTGTTTATTTCCGGCACGGCTACCGAACCCGGGCAGGCATCTCCTTAATATGCAAATCCTGCTGCGGATAAGGAATACTAATCCCCGCTTCCTTGAACCCTTTCCAGATCGCCACATTCACATCAGAACGCACATTCGCAACACCCTGCTGCGGATCACGAATCCACACCCGCAATTCCAGATCGATACCGCTGTCACCAAACCCTATCAACCGCGCTGCCGGCGCAGGATCACTCAACACGCGCGGCGAAACTTTCGTCGCTTCCAGCAGCACCTCCATCGCCTGTTCCGGGTCGTCATCGTAACTGATTTGCACCGGGAGTTTGACTCGCACCTGTTTATCACTGTAGCTCCAGTTGATCACCTCGGTGGTAATCAGATTTTCATTGGGGATCAGCGTTTCCACTCCGTCACGATCACGCACGACGATATAACGCGCTCGCAATTCCTGCACCCAGCCAAACTTGTCATTGATACTGATAACATCACCGGGACGGATAGAGCGGTCAAACACCAGAATAAAGCCGCTGATGAAGTTGCTGGCAATCCGTTGCAAACCAAAACCCAGACCGACACCGAGTGCGCCACCAAATACGGTCAGTGCGCCCAGGTCAATACCGACCGCACTGAGCGAAAGTAGCGCCGCCAAAGTGTACAGGCCAAACTTGCTGGTCTTGGCAAGACCGATTCGTACCCCCGGACTGATAAATTCAGAACGCGACAACCCTTGTTCGATGACGGCCGACAACCAGGTTGCCATCACCAGCAGCGCGCCGACGGCAACCACCAGCTGCAACATTGTAAAAAGTGAAACCCGGGCATCGCCGAGCGAGAAGCCGAAGGCATCAAGTGCATTCACAACTTCAGGCAACCAGCCCACCAGGTGCATCGCCACCAGTATCCAGATAGAGGTGCTGATGAAATGCTCCCAGGCCTTGACGGCCGGACCGGGACGCAACCCCTTGCGCAACACGTACACAACGAGACGTACCATCGCCAGCGACAACATCAGCGGCACAGCAAGATCCAGCAGCAACACATTAACTTTCATCGATGCAAGAACTGCCCGGCCGACCAGCGCGCCGAACAGCAGGCTGAGTGGAAAGACGATGCGTTGCAGGCTGCGCAGGGTGATATGCCTGAAGGTGCGAGTGCTGGTTCCCGAGGTGGCATTCAGCAGGTAACGCCCCAGTGTGTTTTGCACAACTACGGCGCCAATCACTGCCAGCCCAAGCACCAGTGTCTCCCAACCCACGTCGACATAGTCGATCTGGCTGATCCAGTCCTTCAGTTTGTTCAGATACTCATCAAACAAGGCCGTATAATCCTCCGACGCAGAACCTCACCATGAATGACAGCAAACATAACACAGACCGGCAGCCCCGGCGTATACGCTCTTTCGTGCGCCGCGAAGGACGCCTGACGCCCGGCCAGCAACACGCACTCGATAAACTGTGGCCGCGCTACGGTCTCGATTTTGACGCGACGCTGGAATTACAAAGTGGTGGCAATCCAGCCCGACCCGTTACGCTGGAGATAGGCTTTGGCAACGGCGACAGTCTGGCGCAAATCGCGGCGGCTGATCCGGACAGCCTATATATAGGTATAGAGGTGCATCGCCCCGGTGTTGGCCATTTGTTGAAAACACTTGATGTTCAGAATATTCGTAACGTACACATTTATTGCCACGACGCCGTTGAAATTCTGGAGCAAAAAATACCGGATAACAGCCTGGATCGTGTACTGCTCTTTTTCCCGGATCCCTGGCACAAAACGAAACACCATAAGCGGCGTATCGTGCGGCCTGACTTTGTTTCGCTGGTTGCACGAAAACTTAACAGCCTGGATCGTGTACTGCTCTTTTTCCCGGATCCCTGGCACAAAACGAAACACCATAAGCGGCGTATCGTGCGGCCTGACTTTGTTTCGCTGGTTGCACGAAAACTACGCAAAGGCGGCAAATTTCATCTGGCCACCGACTGGAAGCCATACGCTGAACACATGCTGAAAGTGATGTGTGCTGCTCCTGGTTTCAGTAATACCAGTTCGACCGGTGATTTTGTTGCGCGACCGGATTACCGCCCGGTGACCAAGTTTGAGCAGCGCGGACAACGCCTTGGACATGGGGTGTATGATTTAATATTTCAATGTAATTAGCCAGTTAGAGCCAGATTGGCGCCCGTGCCACAAAAGTGGTTCAATACGCCGTTCCGGTTTTCGGCCGGGTGTCGCGGAATTCCCCACTGGTTCAGTACGCGACAACAACAGAATTCGAACAGTTTGCCAGAGATCGTATGGCGGGCTGTCTACGCTTTTCAGTAACAGGTTTGAGGAGAAGTTGTATGTCCATGAAACATCCCGTGATCGCGGTTACCGGTTCTTCTGGTGCCGGCACCACTACCGTCAAGGTCGCGTTCGAACACATATTCCGCCGTGAGGGCGTAAACCCGGCAGTTATCGAGGGCGATAGCTATCATAGCTTTGACCGCGCTGCCATGAAGATTGCGATGGCCGAAGCGGAAGAAAAGGGCAATACCAATTTCAGCCATTTTGGCCCGGATGCCAATCTATTCGACAAGATCGGAGATACCTTCAAGCAGTACGCCGAAACCGGCAGCTGCGATCGTCGCTATTACTTGCACAGTGATGAAGAGGCTGAGCCGTTTGGACAAAAGCCCGGCGAGTTCACTCCCTGGGAAACGATCCCGCCCGGCACTGACCTGCTGTTCTATGAAGGCCTGCACGGTGGCGTTGTAGACGGAACCACCAATGTTGCACAGCACGTTGACCTGCTGATCGGTGTTGTCCCTATCGTCAATCTGGAATGGATTCAAAAAATTCACCGCGACTGTTCGCAGCGCGGCTATTCCGCCGAGGTGGTCACTGACACTATCCTGCGTCGCATGCACGATTATGTGCATTACATTACGCCGCAGTTCTCGCGCACTGACATCAATTTCCAGCGCGTGCCGACGGTTGATACATCCAACCCGTTCATCGCCCGTGATATTCCGACGCCAGACGAAAGTTTCGTGGTGATTCGTTTCCGTGACCCTGTCAAGCTGGCTGTGGATTTCCCGAATCTCCTGAACATGCTGGAAGGCTCTTTCATGTCACGACGTAATTCCATTGTTGTCCCCGGCGGCAAGATGGGCTTCGCCATTGAAATCATTCTGGCACCTATCATTGAGCGCATGATGGATCAGAAAAAATCGGCCTGATCAGCCGGGCTTTTCGCATACTCTTCAGGGGCGCGTGGCCACAGGCCGCCGCCCCTTTTTTGTCAGGTTAGACTCATGACTGAATCTGCTACATTTTTGCTCGGCCATGCGCAGTCTCCGGACTGGGACAAGGCGGCGGAACAATGCCTGCAACAGATTGGCTACGTTCCACCGGAAATGAATATCGGTTTCCTTTATGTAACCGATCTCTATGCAGACCATGTGCAGCCTATCTTTGAGTTTCTGCGCAAGGAAACCGGCGTGCCACACTGGGTAGGCACTGTCGGTATCGGCATTTGTGCGACTGGCAAAGAGTATTCGCAGACTTCGGCGATGGCAGTTATGGTCGGGTGTCTGCCAGAAGACAGTTTCAAAATCCTGCCTTTCTATAACCGCGCTGCGGACAATCTGCCCGGTGGATGGGACGATTGGCTGAATCAATCAGAATCTCATGTCGCTTTGCTTCACGGTGATCCCGGCAATGGCAGTCTGCCACAACTACTGGAACAACTCGGCTCGGCGCTGCCCGGCGGCTTTCTGGTCGGCGGACTCAGTTCCTCTCACGGCGCACACCCGCAGGTGGCAGATGATGTTCTTGAGGGCGGCCTGTCCGGGATCATACTCAACCAACAGCAACCCGTTGTTACCGGCCTGACACAGGGCTGCACGCCGATTGCCGAGAAGCGCGTCATTACCGGTTGTGATAACAATGTGATCAATCGTATCGACGACCGTCCGGCGCTGGATGTTCTGAAAGAAGATATCGGTGAAATTCTGGCCCGTGATCTGGATCGTGCTGCAGGTTACATTTTTGTTGGCTTGCCGATTCGCGAATCCGACACTGGCGACTACCTGGTACGAAATCTGGTCGGCGTGGATCACGAAGGCAGTCGCATTGCAATCGGTGACATTGTGACTCCCGGGCAGCCAATTCAGTTCTGCCGCCGGGATGGCAAAACCGCCTGGGAAGATATGCAACGCATGCTGGACGAACTTAAACAGCGACTCTCCTCACCACCGAAAGGCGGCATCTATTTCTCCTGTCTCGGTCGTGGCAAGGAGCTGTTCGGAGAAGAGTCAGTCGAACTGGAAATGATCCGTCGCACGCTGGGCGATTTCCCCCTGGTCGGATTCTTCGCCAACGGAGAGATTTCCAACCAGCGTTTATACGGTTATACCGGCGTTCTAACGCTGTTTACCTGAGTTAGCCGCCCTCATCAGGGCGACCATTTCTTGACGCTTGTCGTGCCACAAATGCCATCTATACTTTGTACAGGCCACCGGCATCCGATCCGGAGGGTACGTAATGATCGTGACAACAATCGATCCTGTTACCGGAAGACGTTTGCAGGATCTGGAGCAACACCCTTTCATTGTCGAGGGTGGCGGGGTCGCGCAGACAAAAATATATTTTGAGTCGGAGGCGACCAAGCGGGCATACCTTGACGCACAGCCAGATGACCCCAGCCGTTACTCCCACCACGACACGGAGTTCCACTCGTAAGCTCTATGCACCACTTGATGGAAAATATCGAACGCTACCTGATGTCCTGCCGGGAACTGACGGCCTTCTGTTCACAAAACGGCTGGATTGATACCAAGTCGCTGTACTATGAAATCATCGAACAGAACGATCACCATGTTATTGCAATGGTGCAGTTTGAGGAAATTCTACTGGAGGGCTCGGGCAGCGTAGCAGGACGTGTTCCCTGTCAGGGGCGCTTGCGCCTGACACTCGATCACTATGGAGGAGTCAGCAACGCCGAGTTACTTTAGACCTGTAGCAGTCTTCACATTGCTACATAGCCCTGCTCGCGCAAGCGGTCAACTTCACCGGGCCCAAAAGGCACCTGACGCAGAAATGCGGGCACCTCATCCGATCCTATGCCCAGCATGCGCATTCGCGTCTGGCAAATACTGATCTCTACTGCACCAAGCGCCGCCAGTTTGGCCGCACGGTCCACGATGTTTTGATAGCGGTCGTAGTTCTTCAGCGTAAAAAACTCCACTTCCGGGCCATGTAACACCAGAGAAACAAGTGGCGCTTCACCTTCACCCCTGGGCCGTTTCAGTGATGCCTCGACCCTGTCGAATAACAGCTCCAGCTCATCAGTGGTATGCACGCTGATATCAGCATACTTGCGATCCGGGCCAGCGACCGGTGGCGGGACAATCAGCTCCAGTTCAGGCAACTGCACAACCAATTGTGCATCTTCCACAGTTTGCGATTGCCAATTCGGCAGATAATCCGCGCCATACCAGAACGCAAGCACGAACAGAGCAAAAATCAGTAAATTACGAAACATCAGGAACCCCACATGGAGTGACAGCATACAGCAGCACGCTACCACATCCGTTATAATTGTGGCGCTTTCAACTTGGGCCGGAACGACCTGATGCCACAATTCCCTGAACAAATGACAGATGCGGCCCGCAAGCAGGTCGCTGGCTGGCTATTGCTGTGCTGCTTCATGATATTCGCCATGGTGATTCTCGGCGGGGCCACACGTCTGACAGGTTCGGGCTTGTCCATGGTGGAATGGGATCCCATCTTTGGGTTCATCCCGCCACTGAACCAACAGGAATGGGAAGACACATTCGCCAAATACCGCGAATCACCCGAGTACCTGAAGATCAACACCCATATAGATTTGCATGGTTTTAAATCCATCTACTGGTTCGAATTTTCCCATCGGGTACTGGGGCGCTCTATCGGCACCGTATTCCTGATCCCCTTCCTGTACTTTATCTGGCGCGGCATGTTGACCCGAAAATGGGTGCCGCGCCTGCTGTTTGCCTTTGTCCTTGGCGGCCTGCAAGGCTTGCTGGGCTGGTACATGGTGAAAAGCGGTCTGGTAGACCGACCTCATGTCAGCCAGTACCGACTGACCGCACACCTTGGGTTGGCATTGGTTATTTACTGTTACCTGCTGTGGTTACTGTTTGAGCTGCTGTTTCCTGAGCGAGGGAAGGATGCTACCGAACCCGGGACCGGAAGGGCGGCAAAGTGGCTATTTGCTCTGGCCAGTACAACAGTTCTTTCCGGGGGGTTTGTCGCCGGACTGAAAGCAGGACACGCCTACAACACTTTCCCTAAAATGGGCGACCAATGGCTACCGCCGGCCGGATGGATGCTGCAACCCGGCTGGCGCAACCTGTTCGAAAATATCGCCACGGTGCAATTTAACCACCGCATTCTCGCCGCACTAACGTTCCTCAGTGTGGTGATGTTCTGGTTCCGGACACGAGGCAAGATAACGACGGACGCGACGCGTACCAGCCTCAATCTAATGTTGCTCATTATCGTCATTCAGGTGTCGCTCGGCATCTCCACGCTCCTGTTACACGTACCCGTACCACTTGCCGTACTACATCAAGCCGGGGCCTTAACCCTGTTAACGGTTCTGTTGTTCGTCAACCATCGTCTTCACGTCTAAGCCCGCTGAATCAGGAGCACGCACAAAAAAGCCCGGCGCCAGGCCGGGCTTTTTTACTGCGACTACCAGAACCCGATCAGAGTCCCGAATAATGTGCTGCCAGATTATCGATATCGGCATCGCTAAGCGGCTTGGCCATTAACGACATGGTTGGGTCATTGCGCGTTCCGTCACGGAAAGCTTTCAACTGCTTGGCAAGATACGCTTCCTTCTGACTTGCCAGATTCGGCCACACCGGGTTAGCACTCATGCCAGCGCCTGCGCCATCATGACATCCGGCACAAGCTTTAGCTGCCGTGGCCTTCCCGGCCGCTGCATCACCACCTGCCATACTCAGGCTGGCACCAAACAACAAAACACTTCCTGCAACTGCTACAAACACCTTCTTCATGGCTTCACTCCAGATACTGTTAGGGTATAAAAACTGGTGCCTATTTTCGCAGACCGGCCCGTTGCTGTAAATCTTCCTTGATCCTGCCGTTAAATTATGTAAGATCAGGCTCTTAGATCAATATCAAATGATCGTTCAGGGTTCTGGTCACCCTGCTTGGGCACCTCCCTCTGTTCTATTCGCGGGATAGAGGCGCATTCGCCCCACCTTAGTACACAAGATTTCACCCAGCACCTTGTTAATAAACAGGTTAGGGCAAGTGACGGTAAATTTCGGCGTAATGCAGGCAAACTGATCTAGACTTTAAATAACCCGCACGAATCAAACAGGAACAGGACATCCATGGCCCTAGATGCAAAAGACCTGATCACTGATACCATCGAGCTGGCCTCCCTGCCCTCTGTTGTCATGACCGCGATGGAGATGCTCAATAACCCAAATACCTCGGCATCTGATATCGGCGAGATTATCAGCCAGGATCCTGCATTAACAATCAAACTGTTGAAGATCGTCAACAGCGCCTTTTACGGGTTCCCCTCGCGCATTGAAACCATCTCTCGCGCCATCACCATCGTTGGCACCCTCGAGCTGACTGACCTGATTCTTGGCTCCAGTGCCATTCAGGTATTTTCCCGAATACCCAACCAGCTTATCAACATGCGCCAATTCTGGGAGCACAGTTTATACACCGCCGTGGTCGCAAGAATCCTCGCCCGCCATCTGCGCGCGCCTAATACCGAACGCTGCTTTGTCATGGGACTGCTGCACGATGTGGGATCGCTGATCCTGTTTAACCAGAAACCCGATGAAGCGCGACAAGCCATGGAGATCTCCGCCAACAATGTGCCACTACATATTGCCGAGCACGAAGTTTTTGGTTTTGACCATGGAACTGTAGGCGCAGAACTGATGCGTAGCTGGAACCTTCCCGACAGCTTCGTAGCTGCAACGCGCCATCACCATCAACCCTCGGCTGCAACCGAATTCCGGCTGGAAACCGCAACCGTACATCTGGCGGATGTAATAACCGGGATGATGCATACAACGGCTGCCGGCACCCAACAGCCACCGTTGCTGGAACCGGGTGCCTGGGAACTGACCGGCTTATCGGTCGATATCGTGGAAGCTGTGTCCGCCGAAGCAGACATACAGTTTGAGGAAGCCTGCGCAGCGATGCTGCCGCGCAACGAAGCAGCCTGAGCCGCTATCGGGAAGGCGTAACCCGGGTCTGGCCGTTAAGGTTCAATACACGCACCCGGGTTCCAACCTGAAAGCGTGTATCTGCAGACACTTCCTGAACAATAGCCACAACACTGTGGTCATCATCATACTGCAAAGTAATTTCCACACCCTGTACACGCGTGGCTGCGTCCTCAATTTTTGAGCCTGCAACACCGCCCACGACCGCGCCCAGAATGCCGGCTACGGCGGATGTTTTGCCATGCCCTATGGTACTGGCACCAACTCCGCCGACCGCAGCGCCGGCAATACTGCCAACACCACTCTGGGTTCCTTCTATTACGACATCGCGCAATTCCAGTATCCGGGCATAGCGCACTTGCTGTTCGCTGCGCGCATCCTGGCGTGAATAACTGTCACCCGTCAGTCTCGTCGACGTACAACCTGTCGCCAGCAAACTCAGAGTTAGTAGTAAACCGATCAAACTGCGCATCATGGTATTCTCCAGTGGCATTTCCATGTTATCTGCCCGCTAAACGTTTCTGACGGAATTAAGGTGACAATCTGTCGTGCTCAGGTCAGTTGGTCACGCACCTTTTCCAGTTTGGCTCGCACTTGCCCGGCAAGTTCTTCGACACCCTCCTTATCGACCAGCCCCAACACAGCAGCGGGATCCATAAATGCCACCGTGATCGCGCCATCGTCTTCTTCGCGAACCACGACGTTACAGGGCAGCAGCAAACCAATGTCAGGATCCGCATTGATCGCCTCATTGGCCAGCTTCGGATTACAGGCACCAAGAATAGTATAGGGCTTGCGATCCACATCGATTTTCTTCTTGAGTGTTGCCTTGACATCTATCTCGGTCAACACGCCAAAACCTTCTGCGGCAAGCGCCTCGGTTACCTTACTGATAGCCTCGTCGAATCCACAGGATACCTGCACACTGAATCCATACATAACAGCACTCCTCTTCTCAAAGTTGTGATTGTACCGGAACCGTCCCGGCAGGGTAGACTCAGCGCATGAACCCTCCCTACAGAAACTTCGGGCGCGACCCGGTATTCCTCGCCGCTATCGGGGCGGCTCTGCTTTACTGGGGAGTGCTGTTTGTCGTTTCGAAGCCTGAGATCGATCTCGCCTGGCCACTGCGTGAACCGCTGCGTTTTCTCTATCCGGCACTGCTGTACCCCATTATAGAAGAGATTGTTTTTCGCGTCTTTATTCAGGACTTTATTCAGGCTCGCCTGCGGCCCTGGCAGCTCGGCCCGTTAACACACGCCAACCTCCTCACCAGCCTGCTGTTTACTGCGCTGCATTTCATCAGTCACCCGCCGCTTTGGGCAGCCGCAGTATTCCTGCCATCCTTGTTGTTCGGTCTGAGTAAAGAACGTAGCGGAAATCTTGCAGCACCGGTCTTGCTGCATGTGTTCTTCAACAGTGGCTACTTCTGGTTATTCACGCAATAAAAAACGGGGTCCGAAGACCCCGCATTTACATCGTTTGTTTCAGTAGCGGCTAAATCTGTCCGAGCGGTCGGACAAACGTGTACCTCGCCGGTTCAGCAACCAGTGTTTGTGCAGCTTCTCCGGCATTACCGCCAATAGCACTAAACGGCAGAGTAACAACAAAAGTCGCTGTCGTTATAATCGTGCTGACCAACATGAAAGGTCGAATCATAAAGGCGTCAGCCAGCATCTCGCCACCGGTTGGCTTTGCATTGGGGTTCTCAAAAGCATATTCGCTTGCGCTAGCCGCCATCGGCAGACTGAGCGTAGCCGCTGTCAGGACGCCTGCTACGACGTAGCTTGTCAGTTTTTTCGGGATCATCCGCATGACCTTTCCCTCTTTAAAATTGAACACCACCTGGGTGCTGGTAGAAAATCGTTTTCCCGGGCACACACCCGAATTGTTTCTGCATCTTCCCGCATTAGCGGCATTCTGGCAAAAAATTTAATGTTTTCATCGTTCCGCTGGCACATTTGGGCTGAATCTGCGATGCGCCACTCAGTTCAGCGAGCGGCCGGTCAGGCGCTTCAGCGCCTCGCTGTACTTCTGCGCCGTGCGCTGGATGATTTCATCCGGCAGATTTGGCCCGGGCGATGTCTTGTCCCAATCGAGCGTTTCAAGGTAATCACGCACAAACTGCTTGTCGAAGCTGGGCGGGCTGATGCCAACACGATATTCGTCCTGAGGCCAGAATCGCGAGGAATCAGGCGTCAGCACCTCGTCAATCAGCACCAGCGTACCAGATTGGTCGACGCCGAACTCAAACTTGGTGTCCGCGATTATAATGCCCTTATCCCGCGCAAAATCGGCTGCAAGCTGGTAAATAGCAAGGCTGACGTCGCGTACCTGCTCGGCCAGATCAATGCCGAGAAGGCGCTCTGTGGCAGCAAAATCTATGTTTTCGTCGTGGTCTCCAACGGCCGCCTTGCTGGAAGGTGTGTAGACTGGCTCGGGCAGGCGGCCCGCCATTTGTAAGCCTTCAGGGAGCTGAATCCCGCACACCTCACCATTGGCCTGATAATCCTTCCACCCTGAACCGATCAGGTAGCCTCGCACAATCGCCTCAACTGGCAGCGCTTTCAACTTATGCACCACAATAGCGCGGCCCTCAACCTGCGTCCGCTCGGCGCTATCCGGCAGCACGCTCTCCAGCGAAAGATCTGCAAGCTGATTAGGCACCAGCGAAGCGGTGCGTTCGAACCAGAAATTCGAGACCGCCGTCAGCACCGCGCCCTTGCCGGGGATCGGGTCAGGCAGCACCACATCGAAGGCTGACAGGCGATCAGTGGTGACAATCAGCAGATGATCGTCACCCACAGCGTAAATATCGCGTACCTTGCCACGCGCCAGCAGCGGCAGACTGGAAATCGAGGATTCATACAAAACGTCAAGCATGGCCGGTTCCGTCAAAATAGCGGATTGTACCGGTGGCGGCCTGTGGTGGCGATGGTACAATGCGCGTTTCCTCAATTTCAGGGCATGCTATGGCAGCCACAAAAATCGGCCTGGTAATGGGCAGTGACAGCGACTGGGAGGTCATGCAATCGGCCTCTGAGCTACTGGAGCAGTTCGGTGTCGAGTTCGAGGCACGCGTGGTCTCAGCCCACCGTACACCGGATTTGCTGTTCGAATATGCCTCAACCGCTCGCGAGCGTGGGTTGGCCTGTATCATCGCCGGTGCCGGCGGTGCCGCGCACCTGCCCGGCATGCTGGCCGCCAAAACCATCCTGCCGGTACTCGGTGTTCCCGTGCCTTCGCGCCACCTGAAAGGCATGGACTCTCTGTTGTCGATAGCACAGATGCCAAAAGGCGTGCCGGTTGCCACCTTCGCGATTGGTGCAGCAGGTGCGGCCAATGCGGCCCTGTACGCTATTAGCCTGCTGGCATTAAACGATGCCGAACTAGCGACAAAGCTCGAAGCATTCCGCGCCGCTCAGACCGAGATGGCACTGAATATGACCCTTCCCCCCACATCATGATATTACCCGGCGCGACACTCGGTGTGCTCGGCGGCGGGCAGCTCGGCCGCATGTTCACTCTGGCAGCCCATAGCATGGGTTATAAAGTCTGGGTGCTTGACCCTGATCCAAACAGCCCGACCGGCCGCATGGCCGACCGTCATCTGCAAGCCGCATACGACGATACTGATTCTCTTGAAGAAATGGCCGCTGGCTGCGAAGCCATCACTACCGAATTCGAGAATGTTCCGGCTGAGACGCTGGAGTTTCTGGAATCACGTGTACCGGTTCGTCCCGGTTCAAAGGCGGTAGCCATTGCCCGTGACCGTATCCGGGAGAAAACTTTTATTCAGGAACTCGGCCTGGCAACCGCGCCATTCTTCGCCATCAACTCAGTAGCCGATCTGGAGCCTGCCTGCGCCGCACTCACCATGCCCGCACTACTAAAAACCGCACAACTTGGCTACGACGGAAAAGGCCAGATTGGCATCGATAACCTCGAGCAGGCAAAGCTGGCTTTCGCGGATTTAAACGAAACACCGTGCATTCTCGAAGAATGTGTACAGCTGGACCTGGAATTGTCCGTTGTGTTGGTACGTAGCACTGACGGGCATACCGCGGTCTATCCGGTCGGTGAAAACATGCACATCAACGGTATCCTCGATACCACCCGCGTTCCGGCACGAGTCGCCGATGATATCGCCGACAAGGCTTGCGACATGGCCCTGCAACTGGCAAACGCCATGGACTACTGTGGTGTACTCGCTACCGAGTTTTTTATTACAGACGATGGCCAACTATTGATAAACGAAATGGCACCACGTCCGCACAACAGTGGTCACTACACCATTGATGCCTGCCTGACTTCACAGTTTGAACAACAAGTGCGCGCACTGTGCGGCATGTTGCCGGGGTCGACCCAATTGCTCTCGCCTGCCGTAATGGTCAACGTCCTCGGCGATCTGTGGGACAAGGGCACACCGCGTTGGCAGTATTTGTTCGCCGAGTCACACACCAGTCTACATTTGTACGGCAAGGAAAATGCTTTGCCAGGCCGCAAAATGGGCCATTACACTTGTCTGGCAGAAGATGCCGGACAAGCCATGCGCACGGCGGAACGCGTACGCACCAGCATCGATCCGGCGGCACCTGACGAAGATTGATCGGCCAAATTGCACTGCGCATCAAACACCAATTCAGGTTGAGCCACTGGCTTCAGACGACTATGATCCGAGGAGTCAGTGACAACAGAGACTCACATGGAACAGAACTCTGAAGGCAAAAAATCGTCCTCGGCTCGCGGATTATTCTGGAAGATCGTTGTCAGCGTTCTGTTGGCACTGGTCGTCCTCAATATCTATAACGGTGTAGCGCTGAAGAAAGTCGAAATACCGGGCCTGTTTAACGTCGAATTCGCCGGGCACTCCGATGCCAATCCCCACTCAGAGACACAACCCTCCGCTGTCACTCCGGCCAGCACGACACCGCCGGCTCAGCTCGCTTCAGTAGCACCCGTACACCGCCCCCGACCCGAGCCTGCTATGCCGAATTTGAGTGGCCAGTGGGATAGCAATCAGGGTACGACTTACCAGATACAGCACTATAACGAGCAGATTACACTGACCGAAATCAACCCGTTGTTGGGTGTTACAGCGGAGGGCACTGGCACCATAACCGGTCGCAACATTGTTTTACAATACGCCACCGCTTTCGGCACAACCGGTACCGCACGTTTGACTGTCGAGGATGAAGGCGACACGCTGACCGGCGTGTTTCGCGACAACGTGACCAATGCTTCCAGTGCGATTGAGCTTTACCGCTAACTGTGTAGCGCAACTACAGTGTAGGCAGATTCAGTATCTCGCAGGCTTCGTCTTTCACGAAGGAGTGGAAATTCTTTGCTACGGCAGACAGCCTCTTGCCTGAACGGTGCATAACATACCAGTTGCGAATAATTGGTAACTCCTTCACATCCAGTATCACCAACCTTTTTAGCGCCAACTCCATTTCGAGCGTGTGTACTGATAACAAGCCAAGCCCCAGACCAGCCTGAACGCCCTGCTTGATCGACTCGGAACTACTCATCTCCATGGTTGATGATAACGATAACTCATGTTCGATAAAAAACCGTTCGGTTGCTGAACGTGTACCCGACCCTTTTTCACGGATAAGAAACGTTTCTTCCTGAAGACGGGAAAGCGGGATGGATTTTTCGCCTGCCAGTGGATGCAAGGGAGGCGCAATTGCAACCAGAGGGTTTTCCATAAACACTTCGGATTCCACCTCAATACGCTCTGGTGGCTTTCCCATAATTATGAGGTCAGTCGTATTATCGCCCAACGCTTCGAGCAAACGCTCCCTGTTTGCCACGTCGAGACTCACCTGTACACCAGGGAAACGTCGACAAAATTCAGCCAGTAGCTGCGGGACAAAATAGTTTGCGGTACTGGCCACGGCTATTTTCAAATGGCCGCGCTTCAGTCCACGCAGCTCATCGAAAACAAGTCTCGCTTCTTCGAGTGTGGATGAGATGGAACGCGAATAGCGTTCCATCTCGTGACCGGCCTCGGTCAGAAAGATTCGTTTGCCTACCTGTTCAAACAGAGGCAAGCCTGTTACTTCCTCTAACTGTTTGACCTGCATCGAGACAGCCGGTTGAGTAAGATGCAGCTCCTCAGCCGCGCGAGTAAAACTGAGATGACGGGCAACAGCCTCAAAAATCCTTAACTGTCGCAGAGTGATATTCATATATCAGGAGCGGTTCAGTGGCATCACGGTCGCACTATCCGGTTTCGGCTCCCGCGCCTCGGCCTGGGCCAGCGCCTTGAGAAACTCCCCCTGCATACGCTTCAGCACCTCAAAGCCTTTCTTTTCAAAGACGACACAATCATAACTTAGAGGAGCATCGAGCACTTCACTTTCATGATGAAAATTACGCCATGCAAATTCAACACGTCGCGGACTCAATCCATCAATAAAGATAATTTCATCATTTTCAATGACAGCCAGATACTGCATGCTGCGGATGGGAATAAAAAGGCTTTCACCCTGACTGCGAGAGAAAAGCACCAGAACCTTTTTATAATAGTCGGCTGGCAGCTGTCGAACGTCCCGGCTTATTTCTTCACCGCATTCGAAGCTGAGATTCATCGTCAACTTGTCAGTGTGGCAAACAACAAAGGAAGTTTTTCGGGCAACTTCTCAACATTATCGATAACTGTATAATTGTTCATTCCAAATATTCGCTTAACATATTGGTCTGCATTGGGATCAAGCGTCAGGCAATATGTCAGCACGCCATTGGAATATAACTCTTCCACAGCCTTCTTTGTATCGTGCCGCAGATGCTGCGGATCACGTTCATCAATATCGGCCGGTTCACCATCTGTAACCAACAATAATAATTTCCGGCGTTCCGGCTGCTTGAGTAAATGCTTGCCTGCATGTCGAACAGCAGCGCCCATTCGCGTCGACAGGCCACCCTGCATACCGGCAAGCCGTGATTTCACCTCATCATCGAAATGTTGATTGAAATCCTTGAAACGATAGTACTGCACATCGTGGCGACCATCTGAAGCAAACCCGTGCAAGGCAAAAGGATCGCCGATGCCGTTAATCGCTGTCGCGACCAGGGTCGATGCCTCTCGGGTGAGTTGCAGAATGGTCTTATCAGAACCCTCGACGGTTTCGTTGGTGGATTCAGACAAGTCCATTAAAACCACAACAGCCACGTCGCGAGTTTTGAGCACATTCCGCATGGTAATGCGCGGGTTGGGTTGCTCGCCCATGCGAATCGCAACCATGGCATCGATTGCCGCGTTGATATCAACCTCATCGCCATCTTCCATGTTGCGCACACGCTGTACGCCTTCCGGGGTAAGCAGGTCAATAATCTGTTTAATCCTGTGCGCGACCGGTTTGTACTCGGTGATGATGTCGTCAATCATCGCAGGATCACCCTTGGGCTGGCGACGTTCGTAGAGCGTCGCCCAGTCGGGGCGGTGCAGCTGAATCTGATAATCCCATTCCTGATAGTGAAAAGGTTCAGATACCGGTTCCTTGCCCCACATTTCGTTAAAGCTGACACCCATGTCTTCATACGGGAACAGCTCTGTCTGGCAAGTCCAGATCTCCTGCGCATCATCGCCTGCCAACTCGCAGTCCAGCTCGTTGATCATCTCCATCATACTAACAACGCGCCGCACCTGGCGTTGGCTGGCCGGCAGATATTCTGTTCCCTGGTCCCAGTTAAACTCTTCGTACTCCCAGACAAAGCGGTTATCGTCACGATACGGAATACGAATGCGATCCAGGATGCGCAGACTGGGCACTTCCTTGCGCGCGGTAAATAAATTAAACAGATCAACGCCCAGGTTCCAGCAAAAACGGTTGTCGTCCTGACGCGTCTCGATGTCTTCATGGAACCGATCTGCCAGTGTATTCAGTTCTTCATCGTCGGAGCGTTCTGCCGAATCCAGCAACATCAATGCAAAATGTTCCAGCACCGGGATCGTCGGATGTTCTGCAGCACCTTCTTGTTCGACCAGCAAAAGTGAACGCCAGAGTTTCTTCAGCCCCGGAAATTCCTTGATCGCCTTGTATTCAACGCGAGCATCTTCCACCAATGCGATAAAAAACATTTGTGCCGGACTGAGCTGTTCCGCCGAAATTCTGGAAGTGGTGTAACAGACGTGCGAAGCCATATGTGCGCAGGTTGCACGGTAAAGCTCCAGGCCGGAAACCCCTCCGATGCCGTCGACCGCATCGGGCATATGCACAATATGGTTTTCAATATAGGGTTTGAAATCAGTGTAATCCGCACCCGTAGGACGCAGAAAGAAATCGCGGCCCCACAAGGCGCGCAGGTAAAAGTTCAACTTGCGTTGGGTATCAATAAACAGCGTACCACGACGCTCCTTTTGCAGCACAGCACGGCTGTCCTGCGACTCCAGATTGAAATAAGCGGTAAGATTCTGAAAATCGCGCCGGTAAGCCTGCACACCAAAATTGGCCCAGCGGCGTAAACCGCTCAAGGTCAACTTGGATAACAGTTCGTCGATATGGCTGAGCAAAGGACGTAACCCGCGTGCCGCCGTGGCCGAAAGCTGATGGATGAGAGTCAGGTAACCACGGAGCAGCTCCGCATCACCCAGTCGACGCGAGGCCGTAGGAAGACTGTTGAACAACAGTGCTATCACTTCGCCCGACGTCATGGACGAAAGTTTTAGTGCCGCAGCGATGCAGTCTGGAATGACGTCCTCACCACATTCTCTGGCAACCACCGGCATCTGCTGCAGGTACGAAATAACCAGATCCGAGCCGCGCCCCAGGTTGGAGAGCGATTTGGCACCCTCCAGATAATTCTCCAGTCCTGCCGGCGACATGACATGCGATGCCTCCGAGAAGGTCCCTTCCAGCACATCACGAATTTCTGGCGCAACCCCTTCCAGATAGTCATGGTAATCTTCAAGCTTAATAGGCATAACAGGGTGTCAGGAGCCTAACCAAAGAACGTTTGTACGGCAGCATCCAGGGTGTCACGCATATCCGGATCATCCGTCAATGGCGTCACCATTGTCATACTGCACGCAGCAATCGGCTCGACACCCTTATGAATCAATTGGCCGGAGTAAACCAGCAAGCGGGTTGAAATCCCTTCATCAAGGCCATGGCCCTTGAGGTTACGGGCACGATGCGCAATCTGCACCAGTTTTTGCGCCGTCTCTTTATCCACACCAGACTCTTTGGCAACAATATTGGCTTCTGTCTCTTCTTCGGGGTAATCAAAATCCAGCCCACCGAAACGTTGCTTGGTAGATTGCTTCAGGTCTTTCATAAGACTCTGGTAACCGGGATTGTAGGAAATCACCAGCTGAAAATCTTTATGCGCTTCGATCAATTCGCCCTTCTTGTCCAACGGCAAAGTACGACGGTGATCTGTGAGCGGGTGAATTACAACGGTTGTATCCTGACGCGCCTCCACAACTTCGTCGAGATAACAGATAGCACCCATCCGGGCCGCCGTCGTAAGCGGGCCATCCTGCCACTTGGTACCATCCTTATCCAGCAGGAAACGACCTACCAGGTCAGAGGCTGTCATGTCTTCGTTACAGGCAACGGTGATAAGCGGCTTACCCAGTTTCCATGCCATATGTTCAATAAAGCGCGACTTTCCACAACCCGTCGGGCCTTTAATCATCATAGGCATGCGCACTTCATAGGCTGACGCATAAAGATCAAGCTCGTTGCCAACCGGCTCGTAATAGGGTTCGCTCTTGATCTTGTACTGTTCTATATCCACTAATTCAGACATAACGCACCTTTAATTTTATGTTGCTACCTGTCGTCCTGTGTTTCCATCTCGCCTGACCATCCGGCGGCTTTTGCTTCCGCTATGGCCTTGCCATGTATCCGTTCGTGGCGTTCACGCAGGGCCTCAGGCAAGTGACTGACAAGACAACCGTACTTGTCCCACTCGGTATTAACCTTGTCCAGCAAAGCGTCAATCCCGGCGTGGTTCCAGCCCTCACAGGTTTCGGTTTCCGGTATTAACTCAAAGACCCAGGCATCACGAATAATCTTGCCGATGGTTGTCATACCACCCTGGACTTCATTTTTAATACCGATATATGTATTGGGTCTGTTCATAATTAAAAAAGCCCCTGTCCACGCAACGGCAGGCAGGGGCTTTAGGTCGGTTTCAGACTCACGCCCTAAACAGACACCCCTCGGTAGATGACCATGGCAGCACCTGCAGACTGTGCGAAGTTATCAAAGCCCAGTAACCGAACGTGGTTGTCCGGGTGAGCCTTGTGACAAGTTTCGAGTTCAGCCAGGATGGTATCGACATTCGTTTCACCAAACATCGGCAACTTCCACATGTACCAGTAGTTACTGGAAGCATGCGAGGGTTCGGTGTGCTCTATGCCCGGATTCCAGCCCTTGTCCACGATGTATTGAATCTGCGCGCGAATTGACTCGGCAGACAGCGTCGGCAAGTAAGAAAATGTTTCATATTTTCGACTGGCCTCTGCATCGCTCAGGCTTGAGTTGTAATCTTGTACGTCACTCATTTAACTATTCTCCAGCAATGATTCATTGAATTGAGTTGTTCGAAAAACAATGCGCTTATTTGTGCGCGACGTCGATCTTGTCAACCGTATCAAATTCGAACTTGATCTCTTTCCACGTTTCCATGGCGATCTTGAGTTCGGGACTGTGCTTGGCTGCTGAGGTAAGGATGTCTTTGCCTTCCTTCTCCAACTCGCGACCCATGTTACGTGCTTCAACACAAGCTTCCACCGCAACACGGTTAGCAGCAGCACCTGCGGCATTACCCCAAGGGTGACCCAGCGTACCACCACCAAACTGCAGGCAGGAGTCATCACCAAAGATGCTAACCAGAGCAGGCATGTGCCATACATGGATACCACCGGAAGCGACAGGAATAACGCCAGGCATTGAACCCCAGTCCTGATCGAAGAACAGGCCACGTGAACGGTCTTCCTTGATGAAGGAGTCACGCATGGTATCGATCCAGCCCAGCGTAGCATCGCGATCGCCTTCCAGCTTGCCGACAACCGTACCGGAGTGCAGGTGATCACCACCGGACAGACGCAGGATCTTGGTCAATACGCGGAAGTGGATACCGTGATGGGGGTTGCGGTCGAGCACAGCGTGCATGGCACGGTGAATGTGCAGCAGCATACCGTTGTTCTGACACCACTGAGCCAGCTGGGTGTTGGCGGACAGACCACCAGTCAGGTAATCGTGCATGATGATCGGCGCGCCAATTTCTTTGGCGTATTCAGCACGGCGCATCATTTCGTCAGCCGTCGGGGCCGTAACGTTCAGGTAGTGACCCTTACGCTCGCCGGTTTCGGCTTCGGCTTTATGGATGGCTTCCATAACGAAGTCGAAACGATGACGCCAGCGCATGAACGGCTGGGAGTTGACGTTCTCGTCATCCTTGGTGAAGTCGAGACCACCACGCAGACCTTCATAACAGGCGCGGCCATAGTTCTTGGCAGACAGGCCCAGTTTAGGCTTGATGGTACAACCCAGCAGAGGACGACCGTACTTGTTGAGCAGATCACGTTCAACCTGAATACCCTGCGGGGGGCCATTACAGGTCAGCACGTAGGCAATCGGGAAGCGAATGTCTTCCAGACGCAAGGCACGCAGTGCCTTAAAGCCGAATACGTTACCGACCAGAGAAGTCAGGACATTAACCACTGAACCTTCTTCGAACAGATCGATCGGGTAAGCAACGAAGGCATAGAAGCAGGTGTCATCACCAGGCACGTCTTCGATCGCATAACAACGACCCTTGTAGTAATCCAGGTCAGTCAGCAGGTCGGTCCACACGGTGGTCCAGGTACCGGTTGAAGATTCTGCAGCAACCGCAGCGGCCACTTCTTCGCGCGGCACACCTGCCTGTGGGGTGATCTTGAAACACGCCAGGATATCAGTGTCCTTTGGCGTGTAATCGGGCATCCAGTAAGTTTCGCGGTACTCTTTTACACCCGCGCTATAAGTCTTTGCCATCGTAAACCTCCTAAAACAATCGAATTGTAGTGCTAAAACCAGTACCGCCTACCCGTCACAATCAGGGGAGGCAGCGAATCCTTACAGTCAGAATTTCGGCCCTGACAAATTGGAATGGGGATGCTAATCGCTCCCAACCATTAAGGAAAGTAAATAATTATGATGCGATCCATAAGTTATGCTTATCATTTTACTTTCCCTTGACCCCAAACTTATAGAAACTCTAACTAATTGATAACATTTGATTATTGAAAGATAACCAGCGCTCCGGAATAATGCTCCTGGCAAATATCTCTTATAGATATATAGATATTTTACCTAGGTCACACGGAGATCAGCGCCTTATGCCACCAACAGACAGCATTCCCGGAAAGGCTCCAATGCCCCTGGCTCGCGCAAGCTTGCTGTGTGGCCTGCTCTTCATGCTCCCCGGCATGGCACAGGAAACTGATTCAATAGAAACCTTGACTGAGCGGATTAACAACAACTCAAAGGATGCGCAACTTTATATCCAGCGTGGCGACCTCTATTTCGGAACACGAGATTTTTTTGATGCCGTAGAAGATTACACGCTGGCTATCGAACTCGACCCCGACGCCGACCAGGCCTACTTTGGGAGAGGCATGGCACTGGCCCGGCAAGGATTAGTTGATGATGGAATTGCTGATTTGTCCGTATTCATCAAACGCAATCCAGACAGTTCACTGGCCTACACCAAACGTGGCATTCGCTACATGTGGAAGCAGGATTATAAAAATGCCGAAAAGGATTTGGCACGCGCGCTTGAACTGAATCCGGACAATGCCGAGGCGCACGATGACATCGGCATAATTTTCGCGAAAAAACGTGACTACACGAAAGCGATTGAACACTTCTCTGCAACCATAAGACTGGATCCGGGATACCAGAAAGGTTATCACAATCTTGCAATGGCATTCTTTTTAACCGGGCAAGATGTACAAGCGCTCGCCTTTGTTAATCAGGCCTTAACGTTGAACCCGATCCACAAGGACGCTTTGCTACTCAAGAGCAATATTCTTGAAGCGTTTGGGCGTCACGAAGAGGCCGCATCATTTAGAGAAGACGCAGAGTTTTCTCCGGAAACCAACTGGACTGAAAGTGTTTCTGTAGATTAGACATCTTGCTCGAATCGAGCAATCTATAGCTCACAGGTATATCGTGGATTCAACTTGACCGCCAGATAAACAGGCAGATCACTGCACCGGCGGATTATCTTACCCGTCCTCTGCGCGCAATGCTTCGGCTTCTTTACGACGCTGAATATGTTTCTCTTCTGCGTCACCGTGAACGTCAATACTCACTTCCGCAAACATCACCTGGCGGATGAATCGGCCTGAGAATTTTAACAAAGCCAAATCATCTTCGTACAGCCTCTTCAGTTCGTCTTCGGACAAATTGAAGGTGCCCTGAAAACCTTCACTCCGAATAAACTCACGGAAACGATCGAGATCGTAACAAGCCATAAAGAACAGTTGTCGGCTGGCCAGTGAGGGCTGGCCGATTGAGGGGCCTGCAGATTTCATTTTGAGCACCATCTCGCGCCAGTCGTGGCCGTATTCGTCGTACTCTTCCAGGCCCTGTTCTATACGGTAGTCCTTTATGCTGATCTCGCGGTCTTCGTTATGGCCTTTGCAGTGATCTTCCTGAACCAGCGCCCAGGATGAACGATCAAAATTTTCATCGGCACGGCGCAGTGACAACAGACCTACCGGGTAGTAACGGCACGCGGTCGGTCGATCTCCGTAAACACTGCAACCTTCTTCGGTCACAAACTGACACGCCGAAGAACCTTTTTGCGGCAATAATTTAACGCCCGCAATACTCCCTGCAATGAACTCGAAAGGCACGGTGTATTTCTTCAGGAATTCAGTCGAAGTTATCCCAAGATGCTTCTTGAGGCGCAGGATATCGTAGGGTGTCAAGGTGATATCGATGGAGTTACAACATGCGTTGAAACACTCGATGCCCTTGTAACAGCGAAATTTTATGACGTGGTTTTCGTCGAAGGTTTCCGGCGCAACCGGACTCGACTCGAAAGGAGAGTCTCCAACATTGATTTCGACATCAGACATGACTACTTACCTCAGAAACTATTATAAATTGGTAAATTGGGGTCAGAGTAAAAATTCAAAGAATTTTTACTCTGACCCCAATTTACCAATTTACAGTTTAACCCAAATTAAAAAGCCCGCGCATTTTCATGCGCGGGCCATTTTTACTAGCTGTTCAGAGACTTACTTGAACAGCTTGCTCTTGTCGACCAGATCTACGTGTTTACGCTTGAAACAAGTCCACTTCTGGGTTTCCTTGTCGTAGATTGAGTTAACAAAGCACTTCCAGTTCTCTTCATCGACCAGGTTGTAATCTGAACGATAGTAGAAGCCCGGGTAACGGGATTCCTGACGGAACTCGATGTGCTTCATGTGAGCTTCAGCAGTGATGATGCGGTGGTAGTTTTCCCAGGCACGCAGCAGTTCATGCAGGTCCTTGGCACGCATCTTCATGGCGTCTTCTTTCAGCATGTCGATCTTCTCACCAGCAACTGCAAGCATCTTGCCGTTGGTCTGGTAGTAAGTCGCAACACCGGCTACGTACTCGTCCATGATCTTCTGCAAGCGGAACTGCAGCATCTTGGGCGTGATGTAGTGTGGGTTGATGTCGATAGCTGTGGAGTAATCTTTATGCTCCAGGTAGGTCCTGACCGGCTGATAGACAGCAGCCACAAGATCTTCAACCGACGTGTCCAGCTCAGGTTTCAGATCAGGGTTGTCCAGGCAGTACTTGACCATGGCCTTGGCACACATACGACCTTCGGCGTGTGAGCCGGAGGAGAACTTGTGGCCAGAAGCGCCAACGCCGTCACCGGCAGTCCACAAACCCGTTACGGTGGTCATGGAGCGGTAGCCCCAGTTCCAGCCCTTGGGCAGGTGATCAGGCACACCAGCTTCGGCTTCATCAGTCGGCGCACCAACGTCAGTAGGACCAGACACCCAGATGCCACAGCAACCGGAGTGTGAACCCAACAGGTAGGGTTCGGTCGGCATCAGCTCGGAGTTCTTCTTCTCAGGCTCGATGTTCTCACCGACCCAGATACCACACTGGCCGATACACATGTCGAGGAAATCTTCCCAGGCTTCTGCTTCCAGATGCTT
>UOFN01000120.1_pt1 | contig 29241 bp, 30 predicted proteins | sample 1990111 | NCBI WGS metagenome assembly UOFN01 (sample SAMEA4728526, study PRJEB27164) | hydrothermal vent metagenome | biome: marine basaltic hydrothermal vent biome; feature: marine hydrothermal vent; material: mineral | place: Pacific Ocean | collected 2011-06-14/2011-07-23 | depth 1741 m | reverse complement strand
TTTGAGATTGGTCAAACTGTAGCCACTGCCATGGGTGGCATGGGCCGACAGTTTGATGGGGGTTATGCTGAATATACCTGTGTGCCTGCCAATCAGGTACAGGCAATCAATACAACTCTGGACTGGAAAACCTTTGGTGCATTGCCTGAGATGATTCAAACAGCATGGGGTTCACTCAACAAAGCCTTGCAACTTCAATCAGGTCAACGTCTGTTGATTCGCTACGCTGTACTGCACGTTTTGGTTCAGTATGCGTGACCGGCATGGTTGGCAACGCCTGGGAACTGGAACGATTCAGCCCTATGGATGCCATCCCGTCCACTGTCAACCTCACCGTCTATTCGGGTGGCTCCCGGGATTTTATTGATACGCCATTACAGACGGTAGTGAATGAAGTAGAAAGTAAACGCCTGACACCCATGATCGGGCGTGTGTTTAAAATTGATGACATTGCGGAAGCACACCGCTGCATGGAAGACAACACGGCTGGCGGAAAGATTGTCATCCTCACAGGGAATGAAGAGTAATAGCTATTGCATAGCTGATTCTGGCGATCCGGGCCAAGCGGCACAAATCTTATTAAGGGAGTTCGATATGACATTCAATCCAAAGTCACTTTCCACACTGCTACTGATTCTGGCAGTCTTTGTATCTACAATCGCGGCTTCCGCTCAGGAACCAGCAGGAGACTCTGATGTCGAATGGTACCCGATTGCCGAAAATGTATATCAACTCCGTTATGAGAATCATTACACGATGTTTGTCGTAACCGGAAAAGGTGTTGTCGCTTTCGACCCTCTGTCTGACGAAGCCGCAGAACACTATGTTCACGCAATAAAATCAGCCGCTCCTGACAAGCCATTACTTGCAATTATTTATTCACACTGGCATACCGATCATTCTTCCGGTGCCAATGTGCTACGTCGTGAATTTGGACATGATGTCCCTATTATTGCTCATGAAAGAACGCTTGCACGCCTGAAAGAACTGGATAGCGAAGATATTCCCTTGCCTACCAGTACAGTTAGCGATGCAGGACGCACACTACGCTATGGTGATACCGACATCGAATTACGCTATATTGGTTACGGACATACGGATACCATGCTGGTGGCCCGCCTTCCCGGACAGAAACTGGTTTATGTCGTGGATTTCGCCAGCCGTGATTCAGTAGGCTGGCGGGAAATGCCCGGTTGGCCATTGGACGAGATGATCGCCATGCAACAACGTCTTCTTGAGCTGGATTTTGAAAATGTTGCCTTCGGTCACGGAAGAGCCGGCCCGGGCAATCGGGAAACAATCAAACGTCAAACTGTTTATTACGAGAACCTGCTTACTGAAACCGGGGCAGCCATCAAGGATGGACTGTCAGAAGATGATGCAGTGGTACGTGCAGCGCAGAATCTTCCGCAATACCGGGGTTGGGGCAACTATGACAAATGGTTTCGACTGAACGTACGAGGTGCCTACCGCTGGGTGCAGGAACGAGAACCAAAGCAATGAAAACACTATTTACAGGTATTATTCTGATTGCCTGTACCGTATATAACGCTGCACACGCAGAGCTCAGGGCTGTCGGATCGGGCATATTTAATCTTCCAATAACGACACTATCCGGCGATACCTTTACGCTCGAAGATTACCGGAACCAGCAGCCTGTCTACCTTAAGTTCTGGGCGACATGGTGCCAACCCTGCCGTAAGGAAATGCCGCATTTACAGCATGCATTCGAAACATATGGCAAGAAGATAAAAATAGTTTCTATAAATATCGGCATCAATGACGACATGGAAAGCATTAAGCACACTATGCTTGAATTCGGGCTGACTCTACCTGTTACTATCGACAGCTCTGGTGAACTGTCAAAAGCCTTTGACATGATAGGTACCCCCTATCACGTTCTGATTGACAGATCCGGCAATATTGTTCACAAGGGGCACAAAGCCTCAAAAGAACTCGACCGGAAACTCGCTATGCTGTCGGAACGTAAGGCAGTAGTTCTGCCGGCCACACCACTGCAACAAACCACAACCCGGCCATTGAACCTGGGCCAGCGCGCAGACGGTGTGTCAGCCCTGTTTTTCCTGTCAACCTGGTGTGACTGGTATCTGAAAGACACCAGGCCTGCCATGTCCGCCAACTGTGTGAACGCGCAAAAACTGGTGAATACGCTTTATGCAGATAATCCGCAATTAAATTGGCATGGCGTCGCCTCACGCCTTTGGACCGGCAACAAAGAAATGGACACTTATATAGAGAAACATCACGTAGCGCATCCACTCACTATTGATACTACTGGTGACACTTTTCTGGAATTTAATATAAAAACCCTGCCAACATTAATCCTGACAAAAGATGGCAGAGAGGTTTTCAGAGAAACTGATTTCAGCAATTCAACCATAGTTACTGAAACTGTAAAACAATTTATTGAAAGGTAATTAATAATGAAGCGCAGAAAATTTCTGGAACTCGCAGCCGGGGGAGCTGCTGCAAGCCTGTTCACACGACCTGCTCTGGCACAAGTGACCACCAGCCCTCGTATTAAGGCGGTCGCTTTCGACGCTTTCCCGATTTTTGACCCTCGCCCCATTTTCTTACTGGCTGAAACGCTGTTCCCGGGAAACGGTAAAACATTGAGCAATGCGTGGAGAACCCGGCAATTTGAATACCAGTGGTTACGCGCACTGTCCGGTCAATATGCAGATTTCTGGCAAGCGACAGAGGAAGGCTTGTTGTTTGCTGTAAAACAGCTAGGACTCAACATGGGCAATGAGAAACGAGAACAATTGATGAACGCCTATCTCAACCTCAAGCCCTGGCCTGATGTTGTGCCTGCGCTGAAGTCACTAAAAGATGCCAATATTCAACTGGTTTTTTTATCCAACATGACACGCACTATGCTTACTACGAACATGAATAACTCAGACCTTGGCAGATATTTCGATCACGTAATCAGCACCGACAGCGCTAAAACATATAAACCCGATCCCCGCGCCTATCAGCTGGGGGTAGATACGCTAAAACTAAAACGTGAAGAAATAGCATTTGCAGCATTTGCCGGGTGGGATGTGGCTGGTGCCAAGTGGTTTGGTTACCCCACCTTCTGGGTTAACCGTGCAGGTTTCCCTGATGAGGAGCTGGGTGTCACACCGGATGGAACAGGAAAGAATCTTGATCACTTGGTCGATTTTGTGCTTGCGTGACACTTAGCTCCTCAGCAATTCAAACTGCTCGCGCAGCACATTCAATCCCAGTTTGCGCGCATACGATATATTGCGCTCCGGAATGCCTTCAGGATCGGGATGGCCGTCAATCGCTGTTTCCAGGCTGGCTTCACGCAGGATATGCAGCACCGGATACGGTGAGCGGTTAGTGTAATTGGCTGGATCATCTTCAGACGAATCTGAAAAAAGATAGTCAGGATGAAAGGTGGCTAATTGATAGACCCCTTCATAACCCTGCTCGACCAGCAAGGCTTCTGCAAGCGCAGAAAAATCCAGATAATCTTCGAACACTTCAAAACCGCCCGGGTATACCACCAGCGTGGTTTCAATATGACTGTCATCATCCAGCAGTACGCATTCGTCGATCAAGGCTTCCAGCGCAGCAGGCACCTTTGACTCCGGACACACGGTATAACGAATACTGTCGCGTTCCACTTCCCGCCCGGCAAACGGGCAGAAACTGTGGGCAACGATAACGTCCTTGACCCAGCGACGCGTCTGTTGAATACAGGCTTCGTCGTCGCTATGAAAGAGCATGCAGGTTCAGGCGCTGATGGCTTTGCTGGCTTGTTCCTGACTGCGCAGGTAGTCTTCGTAGCTACCCTGATAGTCGACCAGTCCCTGCGGGGTCAACTCGATTATGCGCGTGGCCAGTGAGGACACGAACTCGCGGTCGTGACTGACAAAAACCAGGGTGCCCGGGTAGTGCTCCAGTGCAGTGTTGAGCGACTCGATAGATTCCATATCCAGATGGTTGGTCGGTTCGTCCATCATCAGGACATTCGGCTTTTTCTGCATGAGCTTTCCAAACAGCATGCGGCCCTGCTCACCACCGGAAATCACTTTGACGGATTTTTTGATTTCATCCTGTGAGAACAACATACGACCGAGCGTTCCACGTACTGCCTGTTCATCATCACCGGGTTGCTTCCACTGAGCCATCCAGTCATACAAGGTCAGGTCTTCGTAAAAGTCATCTGCGTGATCCTGGGCAAAATAACCCAGCTCGACGTTCTCCGAAAGTTTTACCTCACCACTGTCCACATCGAGATTACCTGCCAGACAACGTAGCAAGGTGGTCTTGCCGATACCGTTCGGTCCGATAATGGCAATACGCTCGCCCACTTCGACCAGCATGTTCAATCCACTGAACAACGGTTTATCCGCTTCCCAGCTGCGGGTCAGTGCTTCGACTTCCAGTGCCAAACGATACAATTTCTTGTCCTGATCGAAACGGATATAAGGGTTCACGCGGCTCGAAGGTTTAATGTCTTCGAGCTTGATCTTGTCCATCTGGCGCGCTCTTGATGTCGCCTGCTTGGCCTTGGACGCATTGGCAGAGAAGCGGCTGACAAAGGCCTGCAACTCGGCGATCTTGGCCTTCTTGCGGGCGTTATCGGCCTGCTGCTGCTCGCGTACTTGCGTCGCCGCAGTCATGTACTCGTCGTAGCTGCCGGGATAAACGCGCAACTCGCCGTAATCAAGATCGGCCATGTGCGTACACACGCTGTTGAGGAAATGGCGATCGTGCGAAATGATAACCATGGTGCTGTTGCGCTCGTTGAGTATATCTTCCAGCCAGCGAATGGTGTTGATGTCCAGATTGTTGGTCGGCTCGTCGAGCAACATGATGTCGGGGTCTGCGAACAGTGCCTGCGCCAGCAACACGCGCAGTTTCCAGCCTGGCGCTACGGCGCTCATCAGTCCGTTGTGTTGTTCAATTGGAATTTCCAGTCCGAGCAACAGTTCGCCGGCACGCGCCTCGGCGCTGTAGCCATCCATCTCGGCGAACTGCACTTCCAGCTCCGCGACTTTCATGCCGTCTTCTTCGCTCATTTCTGGCAAAGAATAAATCCGGTCGCGCTCCTGCTTGATCGTCCACAGTTCAGAATGGCCCATGATGACCGTATCTATCACGGTGTATTCCTCAAAGGCGAACTGATCCTGACGCAGCTTGCCGACCCGAATGTTCGGCTCAACCATAACGGTACCGGCCGTGGCTTCAAGGTCGTCGCCGAGGATTTTCATCAGCGTGGACTTGCCGCACCCGTTGGCACCGATCAGGCCGTAGCGGTTACCGTTATTGAATTTGACAGAGATGTTTTCAAACAGGGGCTTGGCCCCGAACTGCATGGTAATATTGGCTGTAGAGATCAAGGTAATGTACCGAAGGCGTTGATTTTGAAAGGCGCGGGGCCGAAGCCGAGTATTATCGCATATTTTCGACCTGTTGACCTGCCCCGTTGGGAATCCGGAGCCAGAGGGCCGGGCGAGCTAATCCGTACGGTTGGCGGAAATCACTGTCCAGCGCATGGGAACACGACAATCGCTTGCGCCAAACGCCGCTTCAAGCCCGGCCGCCACACCATCCACCACGTCATCGATGTCCGTATCGCCACGCAGTTCGATCTCGGCACTCAGCGGTGTGCCGGTGACGACACCCAGAGCCGCATGCAGCGGCTCGGCGAATACACATTCATCATCCCGCGTGGTGAACCCGACATCAGTGAAACCCGCCTCGTTCATGTCGGAACGTATTTGCATCGGGTCGTGATAGCTGAACGGGACTTGCATAAACACCGGTGCCTGACCATCGAAAAACGCAGCAAGAATTTCGTTCGTGGTACGCGGCAAGGGGTTGTCGGCCAGAGCGTTCCAGATACTGAAGATTAAACGGCCACCTGGCGCAAGTACGCGGTACGCTTCACGAAAAGCCTGCACCTTGTCCGGGCAGAACATAATCCCGAACTGGCAAGTCACTACATCAAACTGCCCGTCCTCAAACGGTAGCTGCATGGCATCCGCCACCTGAAAATCAACATTCTCTCCCTGAGAAAACTTTGCCTCGGCGTGCGCAAGCATATCGCCATTCAGGTCACTTGCCGTAAGCCGCGCGGTAGCCGCTAAACGGTCACGTATGCAACGGGTTGCAATGCCGGTACCTGCGGCAATTTCCAGCACCTGTTGCACCGGCCCATCGGCAATACGCCCGGCAAGGTCTTCCGCGCAGCGCTGAAAAAACATTGGGCCAAGGTAACGGTCATAATTTTCCGGGATGTTGCCGGTGAAGGCCGAAGTAATATCTGTCATGCCAATCTCAATTTAAAGACGAATGATCAGCATACTGTACACGCTTATACCGCATCCGGGGGTGCTGACATGCAGTATTCCGCAATCGCATCGAGAAAGTCCCGGCCGTATTTTTCCAGCTTGGCTTGACCTACGCCGGAGACGGCCAATAGCTGGTCTTCATCCAGCGGTCGCAGTGCAGACATCTGGATCAGAGTAGCATCGCCAAACACAATGTAGGGAGGAACACCCTGCTCATCCGCCAGCCGTTTACGCAATTCACGCAAATGTTCAAACAGCGCTTCATCGTATGGCCCGGCATCACGTGCGGCTTTCGGTTTTTTCTTTGCTTTTTCCTTAATGCGCGGCAATGCGAGTTCCAGACTGACTTCACCACGCAATAATGGTCGTGCGGTATCGGTGAGCTTGAGTACGGAATACGCCGCAATATCCTGCAACAAATGACCGTGATGGATCAATTGGCGAATGATGGACATCCATGCCTGCTCATTGTGGTGGGAGCCTATGCCCCAGGTCGAGAGTTTCTCGTGGCCGAGCTTACGAATGCGTTCCGTATCGGCGCCACGCAATACATCAACCACATGTTTCATACCGAAGCGCTGGCCGACTCGATAGACGCAGGACAATGCTTTGCGCGCATCATCAGTCGCATCAAAACGTTCTGGTGGGTTGAGGCAAACATCACAGTTGCCGCAGTCCTGTTCCTGCCGTTCGCCGAAATAGCCCAGCAATACACGCCGCCGGCAGGTCAGGCTTTCTGCGAAACCGGTCATGGCGTTGAGCTTGTGTATCTCGATTCGTCGCTGATCCGGGTTGGCATTTCCCTCGACCATGCGACGCGCTGTCACTACATCCTGCGCACCGAACAACAATACTGCTTCCGACGGCAAACCATCACGACCGGCGCGGCCGGTTTCCTGGTAGTAGCCTTCGATATGCTTTGGCATATCGTAATGGGCAACGAAGCGCACATTGGGCTTGTCTATCCCCATGCCGAAAGCCACGGTCGCAACCACCACCTGTAAATCATCTCGCAGAAAACGCTCCTGAACATCGGCGCGGTGTGCAGCGGGCAAACCCGCGTGGTAGGCATCCGCATCAATGCCTGCTTCGAATAACTTCTCAGCCACTTCCTCGACACGCTTGCGCGACAGGGCGTAGACAATGCCGGATTCATTGCGACGGGTTTCAAGAAATTGCATCAGCTGGTTAAAGGGTTTGTGCTTGTCCAGCACGGTATAGCGAATATTCGGCCGGTCAAAGCTGGCAACATAACGACGCGCACGGTTCAGACCCAGCTGCTGAACAATGTCTTCACGCGTGTGTGGATCGGCAGTCGCGGTTAATGCCACCAGTGGCGTTCCGGGGAAACGGTACCGCAATTGCCCTAACTGAACATATTCAGGACGGAAATCATGTCCCCACTGGGACACGCAATGCGCTTCGTCAATAGCAAACAGGGCAATATCGATCTCGGACAGGCGTTGCAGGAAGTCATCCGAGACCAACCGTTCCGGCGCGATATACAACAGGTCCAGCTCGCCGGCGTGCAGCTTCGCCAGCACCTGACGTGCATCACCCGCAGCCAGCGAGGAATTGTAGTAGGCAGCCGACACCCCGTTGGCGCAGAGTGCGTCAACCTGATCTTTCATGAGCGAGATCAGTGGCGATACGACAATGCCGACACCCTGCCGGTGCATAGCTGGCAGTTGATAACAGAGCGACTTACCGCCACCCGTGGGCATCAGCACAAAGGCATCTTCGCCGTGAATCAGTGCCTCTATAATCGCCTGCTGGTCGTCACGAAATTCGCTGTAGCCAAACACGCGCTGCAACGTTTCCTTAGGTGTCTCCCCTGACACCGAGCTATTGTCCTCTACCATTTCCGGCCTCCTTGCCAGCCCTTATTTCGCAATGTGCGCCAGTTTCGCAACCAGCAACACCAACGGCGTACCATGCAGGAACAGGTCGAAAATGTCGATCGGACGGCTCAGATCTCCCCCGACCAGCATGCGCAATTTTTCCAGCAAATGTGGTTCTGACGCGAAGGGTGCAAAAGTGAGAAAGATCGCCAAAGGCACGATCACGATAAAAGGTATTCGATCCAGCCAGTTCATGAGTGGGATCCAGGTGCCTGTATGGCGAGGTTAAATTCGGCACGATTATAGTGTCTGGCGGCCAAATTGCGAGACTGCGCCTTATATTGATGCCATTTTAATCAGATAACGATTTATCTTTTATAATCAATATGTTTTGAACTACAATACAGGCCGTGGAATATACTGATCTTAAAATCCAGATAGGCGAACCGCTGCAACTTCAACCGCGTGACGGCGGGGATTCGCGGCGACTGCACGTCAATTTAATTGGCTATCTGGCCGGCACCAGCTTGCTGGTCACGACACCCATGGCTGCCGATAAAATCATGATCATCCGCGAAGGTCAGCCGTTTGTGGTGCGCGTTATGGTCGGTAACCGTATTGTTGGCTTTACCACGACAGTCCTGCGCACCTGCTCGCGCCCATTCCCGTACCTGCACCTGTCCTACCCTGAAGAGATGGAACAAATCACCGTCCGTCAGGCACAGCGCGTGCGCGTTAAATTGTTTGCTTCGCTAAAGAATTCAAACCCTGACTTCCAGTTTGATAAACCGAAATCCGCAACCATCGTGGATCTGAGTACCTCAGGAGCCTTACTGGTATCGAGTGAGCAACTGGGGGAAACCGAAGATAAAGTAACGGTAAACTGCGCAGTTAAAATCGCCAACACTGAAAAACTGCTGACACTGCCGGCCATCATTCGAAATGTGCACATCGAACCCAGTGAGGAACATGGTGAGCATAGCTTCTATCACGGACTGGAATTAAAGCTGAAAACAGAGCAGGACACATTTGCCCTGCACGGCTTCGTTTACGAGCAGATCGTCAGGGAGCAGTCTAAGTAACAGTAACGTCTTTTTCCCGAGCTTCGGTGACCGGCTGCTGCACAACACGAATATAAGGCTTCACCAGCGTCCAGCCATCGGGGAATTTCTGCCGGGCACTGGCATCGCTCAGTGCGGGTGAAATCAGGACGTCATCGTTTGGTCGCCAGTTAACCGGCGTCGCCACATCAAAGTCTTCGGTTAATTGCAAAGAATCAATAAGGCGCAATATTTCGTCGAAGTTGCGCCCGGTGTTAACGGGGTAAGTCTGAGTCGCCTTGACGCGCTTGTCCGGCCCAATAATAAAGACCGTGCGGATAGTCAACATATTGTCAGACTCGGGATGGACCATACCGTAGAGCTGGGCAATTTCCGCATCCGGGTCCGCAATCAGCGGAAAATTCAGCGGGAAGCCATGCGTATCTTCAATATCCCGCGCCCAACGGTCATGCGACTCCAGCGTATCAACACTAAGACTGATGACCTTGACCTGGCGATGGTCGAATTTGGAGCGGATGCTCGCGACATAACCTAATTCAGTGGTACAAACCGGAGTAAAATCGGCCGGGTGAGACATGAAAATCGCCCAGCCATCACTGATCCAGTCGTGAAAATTTATGCTTCCTTGCGTAGTTTCAGCCGTGAAGTTTGGCGCGATATCACCCAGTCTGATTGACAAATCTGATTCCTCCCTGTCGATGCCTTGGTTATGATCCGCACTTATCAGGGCGGTATGCATAACTTGACGCTTGTTTAGTATTTTACATTCCATTCTGCCGATCAACACACGGCAAGCTCGCTATAAGCGTAGAACAAAAATCCAGAGTTTCCATACAATCTGGCATGTTTTATTCATGTAAGCTCTAATTGCTGAGCCACGCCACGCATCGTGTCTGTTATCATGTGCATCATATTGACCGGCCCAGACGCCGGACAGTGACCCAACACACACAAAACGACCTGATTGAAATGGATTACGACTACGCACTGATCGCTTCCCGCCTGCTTCTGGCTATGCTCGCCGGCGGCATCATAGGACTGGAGCGCGCCTTGCACGGACGCGAAGCCGGTTTCCGCACCCACGCCCTGGTGTGTGTATCTTCCAGCCTGTTGATGGTATTGATGGTCTACCAGTGGCAACTGGTACCCGAGCAATACATGTATACCGTTCGTGCCGACCCGACCCGACTGGCACAAGGCATTATGACCGGCATCGGTTTCCTCGGCGCCGGGGTGATTATCAAGGAAGGCCTGTCGGTGCGCGGCCTCACCACGGCAGCCTCTATCTGGATGACCGCCTCAATCGGCATCGTTATTGGCATGGGCTTCTACTATCCGGCTTTTTTTGCCACCGGCCTGACTGTCATCACGCTGTCACTGTTTCGCTGGATTGAAAATGCGCTGCCATCACAAACCTATGCGCGTTTCCGGGTACGCTTCATCCGCGGAAAGAAAACCTACAACGAAACGCTGTTACGCGAGCTGATCAAAGAACACCAGATTAAATCGTTCGATGCCAGCTACCGACTGGAAGACGAAGGAAAGTTCTTCGAATACGAGATGACAGTGCGTTCCCGCGACACCAAGCACTTTTTTAACCTCGCCGAAACCCTGACCAACATGGAACAAGTCAGCGAATTCAGCATTATTCCAACCTAGTTACACCGCCGATGAAATATTTTATCAAGATGTTTTTTAAACTGGTGCGCCTCATTGCCGGTCCGTTTATGTTGCTGTGGGAATGGGCTGCGGCACCAAAAGGCGTTGTGCGCCCGGAAGCGGAGCAGCAGCGCGTTGATGATGCGAGCCGACATCTGGCGCTCTATCAATTTCGCACCTGTCCGTTTTGCATCAAGGCGCGCCATGCACTGAAACGACTATCGATAAATATAGAACGACGTGATGCGCAGAAAAACATGCAACACCGTCAGGCCCTGCTGGAGGGCGGCGGGATGGTCAAGGTTCCCTGCCTGAAAATCACCGACGACAACGGACAGACCATCTGGCTGTATGAATCTGACCGTATTATTGACTGGCTGAACGAACGTTTTAGCTAGTTCACTTCGACTGACCGCTCAGGCTAATCCCCACCATCACAACACCCAGTGTTAGCAGCGCAGCTGAGAACACTACCAACGCTTCGGCCATGGTGACGCCAAACAGTAATTCCGGGGTGTAACCGCACGGCTCCATGACCTGAAATACTGAGGGGAACCATTGATCCAGCGCAAACCAGGCGGGCAAACCGGATTCCATGGCGCAACTGCCTTCGAGGGTTCCACGTTCAGTTCCCAGTAGTTTGAGGGAACGCTCCAGCATTCCTGCACCAACGACAGCGACCAGCAACTGGGCGAGCACCTGTAGTTTGTGCTGATGACGCAGCAGCAAGCCCATCATGCCCACCACTATCAGTCCCAGCACCCAGACGCGCACATGGATGCACATCACACAAGGCCAGTAATCCAGTCGGTACTGGTAAAACAAGGCAACGCCTTCCAGTGCCAGCGCCAACACAATCAGTGCTGCCCAGTAAGGAATGCCCGTTGCTATGCGATACAGTTTATCCCGCACTTGTGTTCCTATTTAGCGATCTTGTAACAGGGGACGTATTCCTTTCCGGGGAGTTTCATACGGCGTTGCTCGACAAACGAGGCCAGCAGTTCATCCATCGGCCCCATAATTTCTGCATCGCCGCAAATCTCGAAATGCCCGTATTTCTCGATGGCACGTATACCCTCGTCCTTAACGTTGCCTGCCACCACTCCGGAGAAGGCGCGCCGCAGATTCGCCGCCAGAGCATGACGCTCCTGATCCCGGTGCAAGGCCAGAGCACGCATATTTTCGTGGGATGGAATAAACGGTTCCTGAAACTCTGACTCTATCTTCAACATCCAGTTGAAGTAATAGGCATCGCCGTGCAGTTTGCGAAACTCACGCACCTGGCGTACCCCCTCAGCCATTTCACGTCCAACCCGTTCCGGGTCATCAACAATAATTTTATAACGCTGTTGCGCTTCAATACCCAGCGTATCGAGAATAAACCGGTTAATTCTCGTGAAGTACTCTTCTGCGCTCTTCGGGCCGGTTAATATCAGCGGGTATGGGATTTCGGCATTATCCGGGTGCAACAGAATGCCCAGCAAATACAGTATTTCCTCGGTCGTGCCTGCCCCCCCGGGAAACACCACTATGCCGTGCCCGGTACGCACGAAAGCCTCCAGACGTTTTTCAATATCCGGCATGATGACCAGATTGTTGACGATGGGATTCGGCGACTCGGCAGCAATAATGCCCGGCTCGGTGATGCCCAGATAAACACCCGGGCTGGTACGCTGTTTGGCGTGGCCGACATTCGCGCCCTTCATGGGTCCTTTCATCGCGCCCGGGCCGCAACCCGTGCAAATGTCCAGACCGCGCAAACCCATCTGGTAACCCACTTCCTTGGTGTAATCGTATTCTTCCCGACTGATGGAATGTCCACCCCAGCACACCACCAGATTCGGATCAGCACGGGGAACGAGAACGCGAGCATTACGCAATATATGAAACACCGCGCTGGTAATGCCCTCTGAAGACCCCAGATCAAATTTTGAATTGTTTTCAACTTCGTTACTGACGTAGATGACATCACGCAACACGGCGAACAGGTGTTCGTTGATGCCCTTGATCATGACGCCATCAACAAAGGCATGCGCCGGCGCGCCAACAACCTTTAACTTGATACCACGTTCCTGCTGAACGACGTGGATCTCAAAAGTCGGGTAGCGTTCCAGTAGCTCCTTGCCATCATCCAGCGAACTCCCGCAGTTAAGTACCGCCAGAGAGCAATTACGAAACAGTGTGTACAAGCCACCTTTGCTGGTATCAAGCAGGCGGTTGACCTCGGATTTGGATAAGACTTCCAGGCGTCCTTCCGGACTGATGCGGGCATCGACGACTTCATAATCCATGATGTTGGTTTTATTATCCTGTTTATTCCGGGGCATGCAGTATAGCGACAATTGAATGCAGGAATGGTGCCCACCGCACAGATGCGTGCGCAAAAATAGTCCATCCCGGGGCTTGACATTCAGCCTTGTGCGCTTACTGCCCGGCTTCCTTATACACAGGACTCGGCGGGGCGCAGGACAATCGCCGGACAAACCCGTGACAGCTTAATTTTCAGTCTGTAAATACCGCGTTACTAGTTGTTTTATATATACTATTTAAAATCGAACAAAAAATGCACGATTTAACGTTGAAGGCTTGTTTTCAGGCATTCGCTGCATTTTTCTCAACTTAGTCCACAAAGTTATCCACAGAATCTGTGGATAACCTTGTCGATAAAAATCCCGGCATCTGCACTTGATTTTTACCGATAGACACACCATGTCTAAGACCCGGCAAAACAACAAGAATGGCAAATATGGACGATCAAGAAGCAGAAGACTACATCAACGATGAGAATTCCAGTGCCAGCGAACTAGTTCGCGCACAGGATATCTTGCCCGGCACGATCCCTGTGCTGCCACAGACGGAGCGCCCGTTCTTTCCGGGTCAGGTCATCCCCCTGCTGCTCGATCCTGACCTCTGGGAAGCCACAATCCAGCTGGCTCAGGAGAACTCCAACGGTGTCATTGGGCTATTGCTGGCCGACTCTGACCGACCGGAACAGGCCTCGCTCAAGGATTTCCACAAGATGGGAACTGCGGCGCGCATCCATCGCACCGGCCGCGTTGACGGCAAGCTGCAAGTATTACTGGAAGGCGTGCAACGCTTCCGCGTGACCGAATGGATTGGCAAACGGGCGCCTTTCACTGCGCAGGTTCGCTATTTCCCCGAGCAAAACTATGACGAAGAGCCGGAAACCCGGGCCTATGCCATTGCGATTATCAATACCATCAAGGAACTGGTGCCGCTGAACCCCCTGTACGGCGAAGAGTTCAAACTGTTTCTGGATAACTTCCACCCCAATAACCCCTCTCAACTTGCCGACTTCGCGGCCAGCCTGACGACCTCGGCCAAACAGGATCAACAGGAAGTTCTGGAGGCTGTCGACCTGCAGAAGCGACTGGAACGCGTGCATGCGTTGATGATTAAAGAACTTGAGGTCGCCAAGACACAGGCGCATATCCGCAAGACTGTTGAAAACGATATGCAGGAACACCAGCGCGAACACATTCTGCGTGAGCAAATGAAAGTCATCCAGAACGAACTGGGGATTTCCAAGGACGACCGCACTGCCGAACTGGATAAATTCAGGCAACGTCTTAAAGCACTCACGCTGACGGATGCCGCCGATAAACGCATACGCGACGAAGTTGAAAAGTTTATGGTGCTGGAAACCGGCTCACCGGAATACGCCACCACCCGAAGTTATCTCGACTGGCTAACCTCTCTCCCATGGGGCAAGCATACCGAAGATCAACTGGATCTCACCGATGCACGACGCATTCTCGATGAAGATCACGATGGCCTGGATGATGTTAAACAGCGCATTATGGAATTCATCGGCGTGGGCATCATGAAAGGCGAGGTATCCGGCTCGATCATTCTGTTCGTGGGCCCACCCGGCGTTGGCAAGACTTCTCTCGGGCGCTCGATTGCACGAGCACTGGGGCGTAAGTTCTTCCGCTTCTCGCTGGGCGGCATGCGCGACGAAGCTGAAATAAAAGGCCACCGCCGCACCTACGTCGGTGCTATGCCGGGCAAGTTCATCCAGTCTTTTAAAGATACCCAATCGGCCAACCCGGTCATTATGCTGGACGAGATCGACAAGATCGGTGCGTCTTACCAGGGTGACCCTGCTTCCGCTCTGCTCGAAGTCCTCGATCCGGAACAAAACAGTGAATTCCTCGATCATTATCTTGATGTGCCCTTCGATTTGTCCAAAGCATTATTTATCTGCACCGCCAACCAACTCGACACCATTCCCGGTCCATTGCTGGATCGGATGGAGATCGTGCAGTTATCCGGTTATCTGGCCAGTGAGAAAATGGATATCGCCCGTCACCACTTGTTGCCGCGGCAGCTGAAACGCAACGGCTTGAAATCCCGTGGCCAACTGCGCATCGACAAAGCTGCATTACGTAAAATTGTTGAAGACTATGCTCGCGAAGCTGGCGTACGGCAGTTGGAGAAATGCCTTGGCAAGATCTCACGCAAGGCGGTGGTAAAAATCCTTGAAGGCGAGAAAACACCCATTCACGTCAAAGCAAAAGATATCGAAGCCTATTTAGGTAAACCAGTATTTGGTCGTGAAAAACCGTTATCCGGCGTCGGTGTTATTACCGGCCTCGCCTGGACCGCCATGGGCGGTGCCACCCTGAGTATCGAAGCCACACGGATTCACAGCTTTACCCGGGGTTTCAAACTGACCGGCCAGCTCGGCGATGTGATGCGTGAGTCCGCAGAAATCGCTTACAGCTATATTCTTGCCAATGCCGAAAACTGGAATGCCTCCGCAAACTTCTTCGAAAAATCCCTGATTCACTTGCACGTACCGGCAGGCGCGACACCCAAAGATGGTCCGAGCGCCGGTGTCACTATGGCCTGCGCGCTGTTGTCACTGGCGAAAGGTCGTCATCCCCGGCGTACACTGGCCATGACCGGCGAGCTGACACTGACCGGGCATGTGCTACCTGTCGGTGGCATCCGGGAAAAAGTCATCGCCGCACGCCGCATTAATATTCGCGAGCTGATTCTGCCGGAAGCCAACCGTGGCGACTTCGAGGAAATACCGGAACATATCCGCGAAGGAATCGCCGTGCACTTCGCGGAAACGTTCGATGATGTAGTACCTGTCGTATTCGACAAGTGATCGTATTATTCAACAAACCCTTTCAGGTTTTGTCTCAGTTCACCACAGAGGGGAACAAGACCACACTGGCAGACTACATCGACATACCGGATGTTTACTGCGCCGGCCGCCTCGACTATGACAGCGAGGGTCTGTTGGTGCTGACCGATGATGGAAAACTTCAGCAACAGATTTCCAATCCGAAGTACGGTAAATCCAAAGAATACTGGGTACAAGTTGAAGGTGAACCAACTGATGCCGACCTGCAACCGTTGCGTGACGGCGTTACGTTAAAAGATGGCCCTGCACTACCTGCCGTGGCTGAACGAATGGATGAGCCTGATTGTTGGCCACGCATTCCCCCAATCCGCGAGCGCAAAAATATTCCCGCACACTGGATCAAGTTAACCATTCAGGAAGGCCGTAACCGGCAGGTACGGCGTATGACAGCGAGTATTGGTTTTCCAACCTTGCGCCTTGTACGTTACCGGGTCGGAGACTGGACGCTGGACGGAATCGGGAGCGGCGCGTTGATCACACGGGATAACTAACTGGCATCCTCCCGATAACCAATGGCTCGGAAAAACAGCGTAACCAGATAGTCCGTCAATTCGTTGAGGTCCAGCTCCTGATAACGCGATGCATGAAAAATACACTTGGCGTACAACGCTTCTCGCAACATACCCTGAAACATCATGGCGGCAATTCTGCCATCGGTCTGTTGCACCGCACCAGTCGGCTGTAACTCGCGAATGGTTTCTTCAATATAATCAGTAAAAGGACGCCATCGATTTTCAAAAAACTGGCGCGTTGCATCACTGCCTTCCAGCGCACTCTGTAACTCCATGCGAAGATAATCCGGATCGCGAGATACACTTTCCACGTAACGACGCGTAATCATGCGCAGTACTTCACTAAATCCGCCATCGCTCTGCACAACGGCTTCAACATAACTCTCGCGCTTGCAGGCAATCTGGTTCAGCACCTCTTCATAAAGTGCTTCCTTGGAAGGGAAATGCCGGTACAGAATCGCCGGGCTCACACCAACCCGACGTGCAATTTCATCAACGGCTACACCGTGATAGCCCTTGTCTGAGAACAACACCTTGGCAACCGCCAGGATAGCCGCCTTGCGTTCGGATGCTTTGAGTCGTTTAGCCAATTCACTTCCCTTTACAAAAGCGTACCGTAAACAGAGTCCCGCAAAACCGCAACGGGACTCTGCCCTGCCTGTTCAGGCTTTACGAATGTTGAAGGCATACTCTCCGCCATCCTGCACAGTATCCACCAGCTCGTTGCCGGTTTGCTTGCAGAATGCTTCAAAGTCTTTTACGGAGCCGGGGTCGGTCGATACAATGCGCAACACTTGCCCGGACGACAAGGTCTGAATGCTTTTCTTCGCCCTGAGAATAGGTAGTGGACAGTTTAATCCGCGTGCATCGAGTTCAAGATCATGAGTAGGCATAGTTTGTCTCCTTTTGTTAGTGAACGTTCACTTTATAGTACAGGCCAAAAGGTATGTCAACCATTGCCCTACAAAAAAAGGCTCCCGAAGGAGCCTTTTAATTATAACCATTTGAACAAAAAGCCGTTATTTCTCTGCACTGATCATAGCAATCCACCCCGGATCAGCGTCACCATGTTCGGCTGGCTCAAACTCACCATCCGGATCATCGTCTTCATCCCAGCCTTGCAGGTAAATGGTCACGTTGGAGAACCCGGCATCGAGGAGGATTTCCTTCAACTCTGGCAGGCCATATAAGCGCCATTCATAGTGGAAGGCCTTCTCCATTTTCGAGCCATCACTGAAGGTGAAATGAATATTGCACACCATGTGGCCAGTAACCGGATCGTAACTCTCCTGTTCCCAGATGTAGTTAAACCCTTTGTGTTTGGTTTTTTCCTCGATCTCCTGGTACGCCTCATACCCACCGAAGGAATCCATGAACAAAATACCATCGTCTACCAGACTGTCGCGCACTGAAGCAAAGTAGTCGACCAGCATCTTGCGCTCTTCGAAGATCTGCCAACTGAAATTCATCGCCAGTACGATATCAACCGGATCGGTTTTCACGGTACGCACATCGTGCTGCATCAAACTGACACGGGCGCTTTGTGTGCTATCAAGGTCAGCGATGTGATTATTGCGGCTCCAGTCCAGCACTTCGGGATCAAAATCCACGCCGACGGCCTGATTGTCGGGACGCCCGCGCACCCACTCACAACACATTTTAGCGGTGCCACAAAAGTCTTCGCGTATCAGGGTTGCGGTGCGCCCACGGATGCGGGTGAAATTGGTATCGATAAACTCGTATTCGAAATCTGTCGCCTGCACCGATTTCTCGTAAAGAACGTATTTATCCTCAGTTTCGGCCTTACGCGGCTTGCCGCTCTTCTGTGCCTTGGATTTTCCGGTTTTTTTGTGCCGGGTTTTCTTTATGCCCATGGGTATCCTTTATGCGACAATGATTTCAAACCGTAATCATACCAACTCAAACCCTTCAGGTAATCCATGATTCCCCAAAGCTTGTCCCGTCTGGTCCGGTTAATCCGTGAAATCGCTGACCGCGAACTGCCACCACGCTTCAGTTGCCACTCCGGCTCGCGTAAATCAGATGGCAGTCTGGTGACGGAAGCGGATGTTGTGATGCAGGACGCACTGGCAAAGGCACTGGCCGCTGAATGGCCGGGGATCGACTTGCTCGGTGAGGAAATGTCCGAGGAAGATCAACAACGCGCACTGCAAAACAAGGACAGCGGCGTCTGGTGTATCGACCCGGTGGATGGCACCAGCAATTTTTCTGCCGGGGTGCCTTACTATGCGGTGTCGGTCGCGCTGATTCGAAATGGAGAAGTCGAAATGGGTGTTGTTTATGACCCAAGTCGTAAGGAATGTTTTTCTGCCGCACGTGGCGAGGGTGCCTGGGTCAACGATGAACGCCTGACACAACAGCACTTGCCAAATCCGCTATCCGACGGCATCGCTCTGATTGATCTGAAGAGGCTGGACCCTGAACTGGCCAGCCGGCTCGCAGCCAAGCCTCCTTACAAATCTCAACGCAGTTTTGGTGCCGTTGCGCTTGACTGGTGCTGGCTCGCAGCAGGCCGTTGCCACGTTTACCTGCATGGCAAACAAAAACTCTGGGATTACGCAGCTGGCAGTCTGATACTGGAAGAAGCTGGTGGTTTCGCTGTAACGTTGAAAGGTGAACCCGTATTCCAGTCCACACTGGAACCGCGCTCTGCCGCAGCGGCGCTGGATCCGGATGTTTTCAAACAATGGATGAAATGGCTGGAGATATCCTCCACATGAAACCTTACGCCGGATCCTGTGATGAAAATCGCGAACCAATCCTCGAGGTTTTGAAACAGGAACTCGCCAACCGGTGGCATCTGTTGGAAATCGGCAGTGGCACCGGCCAACACGCCGTTTATCTTGCAGGTGAATTTCCGGAACTGGTGTGGCAAACCAGTGAAGTGCCTGAGATGCTCGAAGGCATTCATGCCTGGCTCGCAGATGACAATTCGCCATCAAATATTCTGCCACCGCTACATCTGGATGTTTGCAATGGCACCTGGCCAGATGCACGTTACGACGCCGTATTTAGCGCCAATACCGTACACATCATTTCCTGGCCACAAGCACAGTGTTTATTCAGCGGTGTCGGCAAGGTTCTGGAACCTGGAGGCATTTTCTGTCTCTACGGCCCGTTCAATTACAACGGAAAGTACACAAGTGAAAGTAACGAGGCATTTGATGAATGGCTGAAACTACGCGATCCACTGAGTGGGATACGCGACTTCGAAGCGTTAAATGAATTGGCGGCTGACGCCGGAATGGAATTAAAAAAGGATTATGAAATGCCAGCCAACAACCGGATACTGACGTGGCTAAAAGCCCGTTAATCCGCCGCTGACCGGCACACAGTGCCGTTAGCCAAAATGACCTGACAGCCAGGGCTTGAGCATCAGGGCAACACCAAACGCAACGATATAGTCTATCGACGGTCCGGCACTTGCCAGAGTCTCCAGCGCCGGCCCGGCCAAAATGGTTACGGCGGCAATCACTAAAAGTATGTACTGCAACATGATCCTGCTCCTTGGGTACAACGTTATTTGACGCTTGCAGTATGGAGGAGCAGAACAAGGCTTTCTGTGAACAAATCGTATGACGGGTATGACCCGCATCACAATTCCGGTGCAACGAGGCGTTTTTATTCAGGCAATCGAGGCAGGTGTGACCGAGTGCTCATTACTTTCACCGGCCTGGCGGCGAATCACTTCCTGCACGGAAGGACGGCTGAGAAAACTTTCCAGCGTTATGCTGTCGAGAAAGGTATAGATCTTTTTCGAAAGACCGCACCACAGTTCGTGGGTCAGGCAAGTCTGTTCTTCGCTGCAACCACTCTCGCCACCACAGGTTGAATCAACCTTTTCATCGACTGCGGCAATGATCTCGGCAATGGTGATCTCATCCGCCGGTCGCGCCAGTCGGTAACCGCCGCCAGGGCCGCGCACACCACGCACCAGTTTTTCCTTGCGTAACTTGGCAAACAGCTGTTCAAGATAGGACAAGGAGATGCTCTGGCAGTGAGAGATGTCCGCCAGCGTAACGGGGCCATCCGGGTCATGAATGGCAATATCCATCATCGCTGTGACGGCGTAGCGGCCTTTGGTGGAAAGTCTCATGGGGAAAACTCTAAATAAACCCAGCAATTTAGTCAAGTATTACTTACTGGTCAGGATTCGAGGCTGGCAATTCGATCTGTTTCGATAGCTTCTACGGCTTCTTCAAACTGCTCACGAGCTGGCGAGAAGCTATGGCCGTGACGCAGGCAAAAACCCAACCACTTTTGCAGGAAACGATTAACCTGCCAGCGAGCTTCCATGGGGTAATCGGGACGGAAGCGGTCGAAATTGGTGTTGCGCGGACTACGCCCCTTGCCTCGGGAGATCACCTCGGCAACCTGGGCATCGTGATACAGGCGCACCACGATATCCGGCGCTAGCGTAGTGCTCTGATCGTGTTCAAAGCTGTAACTGAGGTGCAGCGTAGTTGTATATTTGCAGCGTTCGCGAACGGTTAAGTAAAGATTTAACGCGCCCTTGACCCGGGAGACTACGCGGTCTTGTAACAAACCCACATCAGGAATCAATTGTCGCAGTTGTATATAGTTCAGCTCATACAATTCCATGAGCGCAGGCAAGTCGCGTGCACGCACTCCGGGATGGACAACCTGTTTACCTGAATACTGCATAATCTGATGTTAGCATAGTAGAATGCTCCTTCGATCATTGGCTTATTAATGTTTATTCATGAAAACTATCGGCGAAGTTTTTTAATCCTTGATGGACTTAAATAATTGACAAAAGCACAACAACAAGCTAGCGAAATTACCCATACAACGACCCCGTTCCCGGATCAAAAGCCGGGCACCTCCGGGCTGCGAAAAAAAGTTAAAGTTTTTCAGCAAGCGGGATATCTCGAGAACTTCGTTCAGTCGATCTTTGACAGCCTTGAAAACTTTGCCGGTTCTACACTGGTACTTGGCGGTGACGGACGTTTTTATAACCGCCATGCAACTCAGGTCATTCTACGCATGGCGGCTGCCAACGGCTTTGGCAAGGTGCTGGTCGGACGCGGGGGATTGCTGTCAACACCGGCGGCCTCCTGCATCATCCGAAAATATCAGGCCTTCGGCGGCATCATATTATCAGCCAGCCACAATCCGGCCGGGCCGGATGATGACTTTGGTATCAAGTACAACATTAGCAACGGTGGCCCGGCACCGGAAAGCATCACTGATGCAATCTTTGTCAAAAGTCTGGCTATATCGCAATACAAAATACTGGATACCCAGGACGTAGATCTCGATACAGTCGGTGAAACACAGCTGGGCAATATGTGTATCGAGATCATTGATCCCGTTAACGACTATGCCGATCTGATGGAAGAACTGTTCGACTTTAACCGCATTCGCACCTTGATTAACTCCGGCCTGTTCCGTATGTGCTTCGACGGTATGCACGCAATCACCGGGCCGTATGCAGTAGAAATATTTGAGCGTCGTCTCGGCGTAACGCCCGATGCCCTGATTAACGTCGAACCCAAACAGGATTTTGGCGGCGGACACCCTGACCCCAATCTGGTCTATGCCAAACAGCTTGTGGATATTCTGTTTGCTGGCAACGGACCAGACTTCGGCGCAGCTTCCGACGGGGATGGTGACCGCAATATGATTCTGGGTCGCCAGTGTTTTATCACCCCCAGCGACAGCCTTGCAGTACTTGCTGCCAACGCACACCTGACACCGGGATATGAACAGGGTCTTGCCGGTATTGCCCGCTCAATGCCGACTTCGCAAGCCGCTGACCGTGTTGCGGAACAACTCGGCATTGAGTTGTTTGAAACGCCCACTGGCTGGAAATTCTTCGGCAATCTGCTGGATGCCGGTCGCGTCACGCTGTGCGGCGAAGAAAGTTTTGGCACCGGATCAAATCATGTGCGCGAAAAAGATGGCCTGTGGGCTGTGTTGTTCTGGCTCAATTTGCTTGCGGTTCGCAAAATATCTGTGCGCGATATTATCGAACAGCACTGGGCCAGCTTCGGTCGGAACTATTACTCGCGACACGATTATGAAGGGGTGAGCGCCGACGGTGCCGGTGAGCTGATGGACACCCTTCGCAAAGTACAAGGCTCTTTGAATGGTAAACGCTATGGGGATTATGAAGTCGCTTTCAGCGATGACTTTGCCTACACTGACCCGATTGACCAATCTGTAAGCGAACATCAAGGCATCCGTATCGGTTTCACCGATGGCTCACGCATCGTGTTGCGACTATCCGGCACCGGCACAGAGGGTGCGACACTTCGTGTTTATCTGGAACGCTACGAAGGTGACCCCGAAAAGCAGTCGCTTGATGCACAGGATGGTCTTGCAGGGCTAATCGGAATCGCGGAAGAAATTGCTAACATTCTTCACCATACCGGGCGCAATGCGCCAACTGTCATAACCTGACACCAGGGCAATACATGGATCGTGACGACTTCATCGCCGGGCTGAATACTTTACCAGCCCACTGCATCCTCAAGGATGAAGCCGAACTACGACCCTACGAATGCGATGGCCTTTCTGCCTACCGGCAACTCCCCTGGCTGGTACTACTTCCGGAAACGGTCGAGCAGGTGCAATCAATCCTGCGCTACTGTTACGAAAACAAAGTACCTGTCGTCGCCCGAGGTGCCGGCACCGGCTTAAGTGGTGGCGCACTGCCGCTCGACAACGGGGTATTACTGAGCCTGGCGAAATTTAACGACATCATTCATGTCGATATCCCCAATCGTCTTGCGCGCGTACAACCGGGCGTGCGCAATCTCGCGATTACACAAGCCGTAACAGAACATGGCATGTATTACGCGCCCGACCCTTCTTCACAAATTGCCTGCTCTATCGGCGGTAATGTGGCCGAGAATGCCGGCGGCGTACATTGCCTCAAGTATGGCCTTACCGTGCATAACATTGCCGAACTGAAACTGATTACCATCGAAGGTGAACTACTGACCATCGGTGGACCGACACTGGACAGCGCGGGCTACGACCTGCTTGCACTGCTCACGGGGTCGGAAGGCCTGCTTGGCGTAATTGTTGAAGTCACAGTACGCCTGTTGCCGACGCCCGAGCAGGCGCACGTTGTGCTGGCTGCCTTTGATTCAGCCGCCGCCGCAGGACAAGCCGTCGCCGATATCATTTCACAAGGCATACTACCTGCCGGAATGGAACTCATGGACACGCTGGCCATTCGTGCGGCGGAAGATTTTGTGCATGCAGGTTATCCGGTCGATGCCGCTGCCATCCTGCTGTGTGAGCTGGACGGTGAACAACACGAAGTCGAAGCGCAGATTAAACAGGTTACTCGGCTATTACAGAAAAGTGGGGCCACCGAAGTCCGCCGCGCAAAAGATGAAGCCGAACGCCTGCGTTTCTGGGCCGGACGCAAAGCCGCCTTCCCCGCCGTCGGCCGACTGTCTCCCGACTACTACTGCATGGACGGCACCATTCCGCGCAAACATCTCGGCAAAGTATTATCGACCATCGCACAGTGGTCAGAAGAATACTCACTTCCCGTTGCCAACGTGTTCCATGCCGGCGACGGCAACCTGCATCCGTTAATACTTTACGATGCCAACAAACCCGGTGAACTGGAACGCACCGAGGAATTCGGGGCACGCATCCTTGAACTTTGCATTGCCGTGGGCGGCACCATCACCGGTGAGCACGGCGTCGGTATGGAAAAGATCAACCAGATGTGCGTACAGTTCAACGAAGCCGAACTGCAACAGTTCCACGCTATTAAAAAAGCCTTTGATGCGGACGGTCTTCTCAATCCCGGCAAGGCAGTCCCCACCCTGGCGCGTTGTGCCGAGTTCGGCCGCATGCACGTTCACCACGGCGAATTACCTTTCCCCGAACTGGAACGTTTCTGACCGTGACCGACGCCGACCTGACCGAACAGTTCTGCGCCCAAATCCGTGATGCCTCAGAAACACACACCTCGCTAAGGTTTACCGGTGGCAACAGTAAGGCGTTCTACGGACATCCCTGCAACGCCGAACAAAACATCGAAACCAGAACACACTGCGGCGTAATCAGCTACGAGCCTTCCGAGCTGGTTGTTCAGGCACGTAGCGGCACGCCCTTGCGCGACATCGAAATGCTACTGGCCGACAATGGACAAATGCTTGCTTTCGACCCCCCTCACTTCAACTCAGGTACAACGCTCGGCGGTACTATCGCTGCCGGGCTGTCCGGCCCGCGCCGACCCTGGCGCGGCGCAGCACGTGACTTTGTTCTTGGAACACAGGTTATCAACGGCAAAGGCGAGTCATTGCACTTTGGCGGGCAAGTCATGAAAAACGTCGCCGGTTACGATGTCTCCCGCCTCATGGCCGGTTCACTCGGCACGCTTGGGTTGATCACAGAAGTCTCGCTCAAAGTACTGCCCCGCCCGGATTGCGAATATACCTTGAAGCAAGTCTGCGATCAGGCAGAAGCCTTACGACGTTTTGCCGATTGGGGTTGTCGCCCGCTACCACTGTCTGCTGCCTGCTGGTATGAGGAATATCTTTACCTGCGCCTGTCCGGTAACGAAGACAGCTTGCGCCATGCACAACACCAGCTGGGTGACGGCCTGCTGGAAACCCTGCCCGACTGGTGGAACAGCATCCGTGACCAGCAACACCCTTTCTTTAACCGTCCTGATCCATTGTGGCGATGCTCCGTTCCGCCGGCCACGCCTCCACTCGCGCTTGAAGGCGGCTGGTTCATCGACTGGGGCGGCGCGCAACGCTGGCTGTACAGTAAAGAAAAACCCGAGCATATCCGCAATCTGGTCGCCAGCGTTGGCGGGCATGCCACCCTGTTCCGCCATGCCCCGGAAAACGTCGAAGTCTTCCACCCGCTACCCGCGCCACTATTGAAATTGCAACAGCGTATCAAGCACGCCATGGATCCTTCCGGCATCCTCAACCCCGGTCGCCTGTACCCTGAACTCTGACCATGCAAACAAGACTCAACACAGACCTGCTTGCAACACCGCTCGGTAAAACTGCCGACAAGGTGATCCGCAGTTGCGTGCATTGCGGCTTCTGTAACGCCACCTGCCCGACCTATCAACTGCTCGGTGATGAACTCGACGGCCCGCGTGGCCGTATCTACCAGATCAAACAAGTACTGGAAGGTGCGCCCGCCACTGCAAGCCTGCAACAACACCTGGACCGTTGCCTGACCTGTCGCGCCTGCGAAACCACCTGCCCGTCCGGCGTCGAATACCACAAGCTACTGGACATAGGCCGCGAACTGGTTGAACAACAAGTACCACGCGCTTTGCCGCAACGCTTACAGCGTAAGTTAATCCAGTTTTTATTCGCCGAAACGGCGCGCATCAAACCTTTATTGTTTCTGGGCCGTCTGGTGCGCCCCCTGCTGCCGCACTCGCTCAAAAAACGCATCCCGCAGCGCCGCAAGTTACCCGCCTTCACACCGGGGGCACACAAGCGAAAAATGCTACTGCTGGACGGCTGTGTACAACCTGCCGCCGCGCCACATATCAATACCTTTGCGACCCGCCTGTTCGACCGACTGGGCATCGAGCTAAAAACCATCACCAGTAGCGGCTGCTGCGGCGCACTGCACTTTCATCTTGGCGATGCAGAACGCGCTCGACAAAGCGCACGCCGCAACATTGATGCCTGGTGGCCTGCCATTGAACAAGGCGCTGAAGCCATCGTCAGCACCGCCACCGGTTGCACACCCATGCTCAAGGAATACGCCCAGCTACTTGCCGACGATCCAGCCTATGCGCAACGCGCCGCACGCATGGCCGACATGACCCGCGATCTCAGTGAGATTATTCGTGATGAAAATCTTGAAGACCTGCAATCGAGGAAAAGGCGTCGTATCGCCTTTCATTCGCCCTGCACCCTGCAACATGCCCAACAGCTAGATGGCGTTGTGGAAGACATCCTCACCCGCGTTGGCTATACACTGACTACAGTACGCGACAAACACCTGTGCTGTGGCTCCGCCGGAACTTATTCCATTTTGCAGCCGGAGCTGTCGCAACAACTTACGCGTAACAAGCTTGAAGCCTTGCAGGAAAAACAACCAGAACTTATCGCCACCGCGAACATAGGCTGTTTGCTACAGCTTCAGAACGGAGCTGATGTGGAAGTTATACACTGGGTGGAACTGCTCGCGGAATCTGCCGCTGAAACCCCAGCCTAAGCCAATACCCCAAAGAAACCGATAGCGCGCCAAAGATAAGTAGATCGTACAACTGGGAAAGGAAAATACTTTTACCATGCTCGTACTTTTTTGTTCCCAGCCCTTTGAATGCCTCCGGGTATAAAGACTCACTTTCTATATAAACACCTTGTTGTCCGCTGGCAATTAACCAGCCATCAATCACAACCAGCGCACCTATATACAAAACCTGAATGACATTCAAGCAAACAATACGAGAACGCCAAAACCTTGCCGCATAACCCGTTTACTCCAAGTCGTGATCTTTTTGTGATAACTGCTTGTTAGTCTCTCTCCCATACTCAAAGGAGGCGAGATCATGCGGACAACACAACAACAACCTTCCGTGCCATTTTTACTGTTACTGAGCCTTGCGCTGCTGCCCGGAATTTCCAGCGCTGATAGCGACAGTGATAGTGAGAACGAATCAAACTATGAGATGGCGTTTGAACATGACGATGATGACGACAGTGATGGAGACATCGACGAACCTGGATGTAAGGTAACAAAACTGGACTGGGACAGTGTAGTGGATATCCCCATCGTACCGGTGCAGGAAAAGCTGCTCTATGTAGGAACGATCAATCAGGGTGATGAAGCAAACCCGGATATGCTGCTGGTTATAGGAGCAGACCCTGACAATGAGGAAGAATACGGGAAGCTCATTCATCGTCTTGACCTGCCTAACATCGGTGATGAAGTACACCACTTTGGCTACAATGCTGACCGCAGCAAGATCATTATCCCCGGGCTATTCTCGAGTCTTATGCACATCGTGAACCTGTCAAACCCGAAAGAACCCTATATCGAAAGTGTCTATGATGACCTTGTGGAAGACAGCGGCTATCGGGATCCACACACCGTTATCGGACTGCCTAACGGGAACAATATGATAACCATGCTGGGTGCGGATACCGAGACCACCGCGCCAGGCGGTGTGATCGTGGTGTGTGGCGAAACAGGCGAGTACCTTCGGGATTTCGGCCCTCCGGCTAACCGCAATCACGCCAAGGTTGGTCCTTCCTATATGTACGATGCCGGTTTTAAACCAGAACTGAACCGCATGATCACCACGACATTCGGCTGGCCGAGGGATATCGAAGGGCCTATCAATGTTGCGGGATTCGGTGATGAAATATCCGTGTGGGACTTACGTAAAGAAAAAGTCATCCAGCGCGTCAAGATAAGCCCAAACAGTGGCGCACTGGAAGTTCGCTGGCTCAATGAACATGGCGTACCGATCGGCTATACCAATGCCCCCGGAACCAGCGAAATCTGGATGTGGGATGACCTTGATGGCGACGGATACTACAAGTTCCAGGTTGCTATCAGCCTACCGGCGTTTGCTGTTCCCACCGATATTCTGTTATCCACGGATGACAAGTTCCTTTATGTTGCCAACTGGGTAGGTGGCGGTGGGCCTGAGGCTGGCAATATCCAGCAATGGAACATCGAAGACCCGTTCCAGCCGTTCCTTGTTGCGCAGGTTGACACTCCTTACGCCCAGATGATGCGCCTGAGTCTGGACAACCAGCGGCTGTACTACGGCAACAGCCTGCTCAGTGGTTGGGATGATACTGAGTTCCCACCTGGGGTAACACGAAATATCAGTTACGGCGTGCACAAAATCGATATCAATCACGATGACGGTGGTATGGCGCTGGACATAGAGTTCTTTGTCGACACCAGTTCAATCCAGAAGAAAAATACCGTGGGGCCTGCCGGGCCGCATCAGATTTTCTTTGACGCGGCGGCAACTCCGCGAGGCGGGTTTCACTAGGAGTATAAAACCTCTAACTTATTCAAAATTACGGAGCAGATTCTACTGGTAATACTTGCTTCCATTGATTTCTACTACAGACTGGAGGGCAGCAATGGCTTCAGATTCGCTCTTTGCATAGAGATCTTTTACTGATCTCAATATTTCAATCTGGTGTACAGATGTTCGAAAAACTGTCGTGTATATTTATCCTTGTAGAGCGATGCGACGTGGTCAGTGCTGTCACCCAGCTCACCGGATTTAATTAGTACAATTTCCGGCGTGAGATCTACGCCGGTATCCGCAATTATCCGGTTAATCTCCTTAAGGTAGTTCACCGAGCCCGCAAGGATTGGCTCCCAAATTGGTCCATGTACATAGATTACCCGAATTCCTTTGTTCCTGGCGTAGGTTTCCATGTACTTGAGGAACCATGACTTATCCGGATTGATGCGCCTGGCAAAGATGTATTCCGACTCTGGGGGCAAGTGAATATCAAATGGCTTTAATTGTTCAATGTAGTCATCAACAATAGGACGGCGGGTCGGTTTCAGCCACGACTTTACACCTGACAGGAAATTCTCAACGGAGAAAATCATGTTCAAAAACTCATCCGCCACCGCAGTTTGCCTTTCCGCCGGCAACTCCAGCAGATCCTTTCTACC
>UOFN01000111.1_pt1 | contig 31451 bp, 20 predicted proteins | sample 1990111 | NCBI WGS metagenome assembly UOFN01 (sample SAMEA4728526, study PRJEB27164) | hydrothermal vent metagenome | biome: marine basaltic hydrothermal vent biome; feature: marine hydrothermal vent; material: mineral | place: Pacific Ocean | collected 2011-06-14/2011-07-23 | depth 1741 m | reverse complement strand
AATCACCGCATTGTGTTGCGGGTCCGTCTGCCCTGATCGGTGCCAGTAACTTTTTTGAACTGGCTGTGGCCACCGCCATCGCGCTGTTTGGTTTCGAATCCGGTGCGGCCCTGGCAACGGTGGTTGGCGTGCTCATCGAGGTACCGGTGATGCTGCTCGCCGTCGGCGTGGTCAACCGGACGCGGGGATGGTATGAGCATCGCACCGGCGTGCCGACGTACGAAGAATGCTGTCCGAAGGACCTTCATTTGCATGGCGAACACTGAGATAGCAGGTGCGTGGCTCAGCGAGGGTTTGGCGCGGTTATCCTGTTCTGTTCCTGTTCCTCGGTGCCGCCGCCTGATTACACTTAATAATGCCACGTCTATCACTCCTTTTGCTCCCTGCTGGTTCTTCAGCAGGTGAGAGCTACACGTGGATCAATTTTGGGTGCAATTTAACATCTTGCCGTCAGGGTGCGCTATTTCCCTTTCCTAACAGATCCCGCGCCCCCAGCGTCTCATTCCCTCTCGTGATAGTATCAATCTGCAGGTAACCGCCATTACTTTTCCGATGAGGGCTTTATGAAAGGCAAAATCGCGAGTTTCTTAACATCAACTGCTGCAACCGACAGAGCGCAGGTGAAAAGAGTCTTCGGACCAAAATTCCAGGATATATCCGGCTGGCGCTCATTTCTGCGTACCACGCTCAACAGCAATGTATCCTCACAACTCTCCGCTGCCCCTGCTCGCTGGAGCGTTAAATCCTTTCAGGCACTCTACGTGGCATGCTGGGTCCACCATCCTGTCGAGAAAGGAAGCTACATGATCAATCTGGGTCATCTCTCTACTGCCAGGCGGAAGGTGATCGAAGATGCATGCAGGGAGCATTGTTACGGACGCAAGAGCTCACATTTAAGCGGCGCGGGGCGTTCGGCATCAAAAGGATGGGAATTTCTCCAGGGTTATAAAGAACTCCTTGTCCAGTACGAGTCAACCAAGGGCCAGCCTTATCTGTTTCTGAAATCGGAAGGCCATACCACCGGAATCACTGGCATCATTCCGCATATGAAAAGCTGGGTGCACAAGAATAAACATGGTTTTGGTAAACTGGCTTCTCCCTCCCTCAACGCGCTGGCGAGTCCTGTGAGTGCCTGGTCGGGAGCTGTCGAATCTCGAGCGGCAGAAAATTACGCGAAGGGTTATGGGAAATTGCTGAAGAAAGTACTCGGCGTCAGTGGTAGACAGATGACGGTCCGGGAGATGATGAAGCTCTTGTTTGCGAAAACAAGATTCCCGGCACCTTCAAATTTCGCAACCGCCAATAATCGACAGCTCGGATTACTGCTGGCACGGTTTACTTATGCCGGGTCGAGGTACCGTCTGAAGGGCACGATTACACCTGACATGATCAATGACTTGCGACGGCTCGCGGGTACGCTCCAGAAAGATGGCGACAAGCACATGAGTCGTGTTTTTCGAGAGATCCGTGCAACTCCTACGGAGATAGATCAGTCGCTGGCGGTCTTCCTCACTTAAAACGAAATCTGGGCAGTTTAATGTTGTAGTTGATCGCCAGCAGGCGGGCGATGAATATACCCAGTCCGGCAATGATGGCGGCCAGTGCGACATCCAGATTCAGCTGTAGCAGACCGATAAACAGCAGCGATCCAGCCCACGATACCGTGGCATAAAGCGGACTGTGAAATACAACCGGTGGTTCGTTGCTTAGCAGGTCACGGAAGATACCGCCCATCGTGCCGGTCATCACACCCATAAAACTGGCGACCAGCCAGGGTGTTCCCATCATTAGCGAGACCAGGGTTCCGGCAATGCCGAAGGTTGCCAGACCCGCCGCCCAGGCCTGTGGCAATAGCAATGATAATGACGCCGAACAGGTCAAACTGCTTGAATCCCGCTATTAACACGGCCGAGGCCGAGGAAACAATGACGGCGATCAGCGTGATCCAGTACAGGCTTTCCAGCAATGTCGGGGTGGGGTCTAACATCTTTACTTGTATTTGTTTTCCAGCGGGAGCTGGATTATGTCATGAAATATGCGCCAATGGTTGGGCGTGCCTCCTCTCCGGCGTGACCGTTTGATAGTCGATGCTGATCCGTTCACCGGCGACCGGCCGGAACAGTTTGTTGGCAAAAGCCACGTGGTCAGGATGTTCGCGGTAGCTGTTGATCACAGCTGCATGACAGAAATGTACCAGCCAGGTGTAACGGTATTTTGCTTCATTCTGCACGGCTTCACCTGCGAACACCTTGCGTACCCCCGGAATAGCCGAAAGGATTCGCTGGCCTTCCGTGATCATGGTTTCTGCAGCGGTCTTGTCAACTCCCTGAACATTGTAAACGATTAAATGCTCTACAGGCTGCCACGGTCGGCAGTCCAATAATACTTCGTCAGCACGACCTGCCGAGCCCCACAAGAGCATGCAGCGTTTTGCCTCGCTGGCTACAACGCTGCGAACATCCTTTACCAGGCCGGTATAACCACTGTTTATACCTGTCCTGGAATTTTCATAAATTTGTTTCGCTGCTGTATCGGATAACGCCGTGTAGTAGTTGATTTTGGCCACGCCATTGGCGATCAGTTGACGGAACTGATAGTCGGAAAGCCCCGTGCCACCGTGGATTACTAACGGGATTTTCAATGTTTCATTGATGTGTTTCAAACGCTGGAAATCCAGCTTTGGCTCGCCTTTCATACGGCCATGTACTGTGCCAATAGAGATAGCGAGAAAATCTACACCGCTTTGATTTACATAGAAACTGGCATCTTCAGGCGTGGTATAGGCTGCTTCCCCGGGGTGGCGTTCTGCATCCTCACCCTCGACTCCGGGTACATAACCCAGCTCACCTTCCACGGGTATGCCGCAGGCATGAGACATGTCAACCACCGAGCGTGTCATTTGGATATTGCCGGATAGTGGTTCGTGTGACGCATCAACCATGATCCCGTTGCAGCCATAGCGGATTGCAGTGACCGCTGATGTCAAACTGGCACCGTGATCGAGATGAATGGCCACCGGTATCGAGGCGCATCTCGCAGCGGTTTCAACTGCAGCCATGATCAGTTCAAAATCAAAGTATTCAAAGTGGGATTCTGCCAGGCTCAAAATAACCGGTGCCCGGCTTTGTTCCGCAGCCATCATGATGCCTTGCAGAAAATCCAGGCTCACCAGGTCAAATGCACCGACCGCATAGCCCTGACGGTAGGCGTGTTCGAGCATATCCTTCATATTGACAAGTGGCATCGCAAGTTACTCTAGTCTTGACCATTCATGAATCCCAGCAGGTGCAACAGGCTGGTAAACAGGTTGAAAATGGAAACGAACAACGTGACAGTGGCCATAATGTAGTTGGTTTCACCGCCGTGAATGATCGCGCTTGTCTGGTACAGAATCAGTCCAGCCATCAGCAACACAAACATGGAAGATACTGCCAGCGACAGGCCGGGCATTTCCAGAAATATAGCACCCAGTCCGGCAAGGAAGGCGATCACGATACCTGCGATCAGGAATCCGCCCATGAAGCTAAAGTCTTTGCGGGTGGTGAGTGCATAAGCAGACAAACCGAGGAAAATTGCGCCGGTAGCGCCCATGGCTGTCATCACAACCTGACCGCCATTGGGCAGCGCCAGATAGGCATTGATTATCGGCCCCAGGGTGTAGCCCATAAACCCGGTCAGGGCGAATACGAACACCAGTCCCAGGCTGCTGTTACGAAACTTTGCCGTGGCGAACAGCAAGCCAAAATATCCACCGAGGGTTAGCAGTAAACCGGGGTGTGGCAGGTTCAGAGTCATCGACATCCCGGCAGTTAGCGCGCTGAATAATAGCGTCATGGATAGCAGGGTATAGGTGTTTCGAATGACTTTGTTGGTGGCAAGCGTAGCGGTTTGGCTTTGGTTCGCAGTGAGTGTGAACGGGTCGTTCATGAGAGGCATCCTCTGTTCCCGGTGAATTTTGCGCACCAGAGTACGTCCGGTGCTGGGTGAGCAGACATACTAGATGGGGGTTGATAACTCTTAAAAGTCGATTATTATTGATAGACTATTCGAAAAATACGAAGTAATGGTGAGCTGATGGTTAACTACAAGCACTTGCGTTATTTCTGGGCAGTGGCCCGGGAAGGAGGCGTGGCCCGGGCCAGTGAATGGCTTAACCTGACACCGCAAACGATCAGCGGCCAGTTAAGTCTGTTGGAAGAGCAGCTTGGGGTGGAGCTGTTTGTCCGCGTTGGGCGAAATCTGGAGCTCACCGAGAGCGGGCGTCTGGTATTGAGCTATGCCGATGAAATATTCTCACTTGGTGGTGAGCTGGAAGAGGCGATCCATCAGCTGCCGGAAGATCGTCCCCAGTTGTTCCGGGTAGGTGTGGTCGATGTGCTGCCCAAGTCCATCACGCATCGAATTCTTGAACCTGCACTACAGATGAAGGAACCGGTGCGCATGATCTGCCGCGAGGCGAGCCTTGATGTGTTGTTAGCTGAGCTGGCCGTTCACCGGCTGGATCTGGTGCTGGCCGATCGTCCGATTCCGCCCACGGTCAGCACCCGAGGATACAGTCACAAGCTTGGTGAGTGTGCCGTCAGTTTTTTTGCCACAGAAAAACTTGTAAGCAGACTAACAGCCAGTTTCCCTGATTGTCTGGATGGTGCACCATTATTATTGCCTGGCAGTGGTACCCAGCTACGCTCTGCGATTGATCAGTGGCTGGACAAATACCGCCTGCATCCGCGCATTATTGCCGAGTTTGATGACAGCGCACTGATGAAAGCGTTTGGACAGGAAGGGGCAGGAATTTTCATTGCACCTGCCGTCATCGCGGCCGAGGTGGAATGGCAATATGAAGTAACTTCAATTGGCCGGATCGAGGAAGTGAAAGAACATTTTTACGCCATTTCTGTTGAGCGTCGCGTGACACACCCGGTGGTTTCTGCGGTTGTGGAGGCGGCTCGCGAGTCACTGTTCAAAGACTCCTGACATCAGGCTGTCAGGAGGGTTGGAGTATAGTCAGCTTTCCATGTTCACTGATCCAGGAGATTAAATAATGACCGATGCAATGAAACAACACGGTGCCTTCAGCTGGAATGAGCTGATGACCACTGATCTGGGTGCGGCAAAAACCTTTTATGGAAAACTGTTTGGTTGGGAATTGGAAGTCATGCCGACCAATGACATGGAGTACACCATGGCCAAAGCGGGGGGGAAAGAAGTGGCTGGCATGATGGCGATGCCGCCAGAAGCAGGGGGAATGCCATCTACGTGGGGCGCTTATGTAACGGTTGATGATGTGGAAGCCAGTGCAAAACAGGCTGAAGCACTGGGTGGAAAAATAGTGATGGCTCCACGCGATATTCCGAAGGTCGGACGGTTCTGTGTTATTTGTGATCCACAGGGTGCTACCTTGTCATTGATCACCTATTCCGATGAAAAATGTTGATGAACACCCGTGCGGCGCGCTGACCGACTGTTCCAGATCGTCCAGTTTCTCCGTTCACGGCGTGTAACAACTGCACGCTGGTTTTCGGAAGTTCTCGAGATATCCGAACGGACAGTTTATCGTGATATTCAGGATCTGATGGCATCGGGTGTGCCGATTGAAGGTGAAGCCGGAGTCGGTTACGTAATACGGCGCGGGTATGACTTGCCGCCCCTGATGTTTACCCGGGACGAGATTACCGCTTTGACACTGGGGGCACGCATCGTCAACAGCTGGGCAGACCCCGGTTTGGCGAAGGCTGCCCAGTCGGTGTTGAGCAAAGTTGAAACAGTGTTGCCCGATCCCCTGAAAGGGGCGCTGGATCAAACTCGTCTGTTTTCTCCTCTGGTGCAAATATCGGCGCAGGTGGCTGCTTTTATGGGTGAGCTGCGTCGTGCGGTGGATTGTAGTAACAAGGTGGTAATCTCTTACAAGCGGGCCGATGGTGCAGATTCCAGGCGCACCATCTGGCCGCTGGGCTTGTTTTTCTGGGGTACGGTATGGACGCTGGGTGCGTGGTGTGAGTTGCGCCAGGCATTCAGGAACTTTCGTCTGGACAGGATTAATACTTTGCAGGTCTGTAATGAACTATATCCAAATGAGTCAGGCCGGACACTGGAAGCTATGATCGCGTACGAAGAAAACAGGATGAATGATGACCAGACGATGTGAATGGGCTCCACCATTTGTTATGCATTTATGCAGTCGATCGGCATGGTTAACGACCATACGATAGATTGTTTTTGTCACAAAACGGGTAAATAGCGGGTTCCCCTCTACCGGTTTCTCCCTGCCCTGGCGCATTGGCAATCGCCAGAGCCAGACGCAGTGCAGTATTTCTTTCGAATAAATTCGCCTACTGAGACATCTACAAACAGCATGCCCGTCTAAACGGGCTATGCAGCATATTAATTAAAATATCGAAGTTAACTCTCGTGAGGAGTATTTTAATGAAGAAATTCGCTAAGCACTGCATTTCGGCGGGTCTTGCGGTAGGTTTGGGCACGCTAGCCGGGGGTGCCGTTGCGCATGACCCTGGTAGTCTTGGTCCCGGCACACCAGCCTGTATTGAATCCAATCTTATGCTGGCAGACGCAGAGAATGGTCCGTTCTCCAACCAACCCGGTCCTGGTCGTGTGATCGAGATGAATATCACAACCGGCACGCGTGGTATCACGGTTGAACGTCCGTTTAATGGTCTGAACGCTACTACGGCCATTTGTCCCACTGGTGTCGACTGCCCGGGACCCTGGAAGCCAACCGGCGTACTGTCCGGTGGTGAGGATGGTCATGCCATCATAACCAGTGCCGCGCAGCATGCGCTGACAACTTTCCATCGTAATGGCACGGCGATCAAGACAGGCCCCGTCCTGCCGACCTCTCCGTCCCCGACTGGTGGAAACTACGGTTTTCTTCCTCGCTTGCTCGGTAGTGGTTATATGCCGAACGGTAACATTGCGCAGGCAGTCTGTGATGCGAACTTCTTTAACGGACGCAACTCTGACGTCATGGCTGCGGGCGAGAGCGGTATAACGTTCAACGCGTTTCCAGGACCGCCAGCCTCGACGACCAATTCGTCCCTCTTGTACTTCCCGCCGGTTTATAGCACCGCGACTCGTGGCGCCAATGGCCGTGTTCTCGTCATAGACCAGAATACGCTGGAGGCTATCGATGAGTACAGCATGCCTACGACGGGACCCTACGCCAATGACCCGCGCTGGAACTGTCCGGCAGGTGTAGTCTTTACCTCAGAAGGCTTGTTCGTCAGCATGTTCCACGGCGATGCAATTTTCGTTATCGACTGGAAGGCTGGTATCGGCAAAGAAAGCCGTGGTGTCGGCTCCAACGTCCCGCGTAATTGTGGCAGCAGCAGCGATGATGATGGTGATGGCTGTGCCTTTAAACTGGGCAAGAAAAAGAACGAGGCTGTGGTTCTTCGCGTGATCGATTTGTCCAACGATGGCACGCAGACGGTAGGTGGCGCGCTTAACTACGATGATTCAGCGAGTAACTTCGACTCCCCGAACCGCCGCGACAATCTGCGTGCTATTCGGATGTCTGAGGATGGTACCTTGTTTGGTACCCGCCGCAGTCGTTCGCTGGAGTGTTTGAGAGGTGAAGCACCGGGAGCCAGTCCCAACACCAGTGGTGTTGTCTGTAATCCCAGGGTCTTCCGTCAGCACATCTTCACCGCGAGTCCGGGTCAAAATAAAAGGAGCGGCAGTATTGCTCTGGATCCCGGTGTTAACGTTCTTGCCGGTGTGACTATCAACCGCATGTCTGGACCAGGCTGTGACTTTGTTACGGCAGAAGCACTCGCACTTGGTAACTCGACCGATGACGTCTGCGACGTAGAGACTTTGTACTTCGGTGTCTCTGCTGCAAATGCGGGTTGTGATGCGGACGGCGATGGCCTTCCGGGTCCCGGCCATCCGGCCAACCAGTGCTTCAAACCAGGCGGTGCCGTCTATGAGTATCGCATCGATGTAGCGCACTGGGATGGTGGCACAGCAGCTGGTGACGGTAGTGGGCTATGTGATGGTAACCCGAATACTCCGGCTACCAACACCGGTTGTGCCATGCCAATTGCGCAGTTTGACTTCGTGTCTGACGGTATCACCAGCAACTTGCCTGCTGGCACGATCGAGAAAATCGATCCGCGCATGGTTATGACAATCCACGAGGCGTTCAACCAGTAAGATGAACCCGTCTTGTCAGCCGGAACCCCCGGGATCGGGTTGACGCGTGGTTGTAAGTAATGGAACCCGGTGGGCGTAAAATGCTCACCGGGTTTTTTTCACTATATAATAACCGGTAAATGGAGTATTCATTCGATGAAGTATCTAATTTCCATAGCCTTGCTCCTTGTGTTGTCCGCCTGTGAAAAGACGTCTACCGAGCCACAAGACAGTGCAAGTTCAAACTCAATTAATAATAGTCGCAGCTATCTCGACAAACCTGTCAGGGGGAAGGTAACGCAGCGTGGCCTGTATATGCTGGTTCGTAGCGACGGGGTGGTGGATGATCCTACTACCGGTACCGGTAAGGCAGTCTCGAACCCGGTGGTTCAGCAAGTCAAGTCTACTGAGCGCATCCCGTTGATCAAGGGTGGCCAGATGTATTTTCAGTACCGGATCTGGCCTCTCCCGGATCAACCTGCCTATGTCGAACTCAGGCGCGTTCTGAAACACCCTGAAATGACCTTGCCTGACGGGACGGTTTCCACGGGTTCGGATTACATAATGAAGGGCAAGGTTAGAGTGACCGCTAACCAGGCGATTGCCTATACCGGCTACGGCCTTGATGAAGATTACGAACTGGTCGAGGGTGATTGGGTTTTTGAAATCTGGTATCAGGATAAAAAACTGATCGAGCAGACATTCACTGCCTATTGGCCTGACAGGGAAGAGATTGCAGCGCTGAAGCAGTATCTTGAGCCTGGCAAGAAGGTGGGTATCAGTCGTCCCTCTGCGGACAAGCCTTTCAGCAAAAAGGATTGGCCCAGAGTGGTCGTGGGGAAGACAGAAGCACCAGAGTCCGCAGCATCTTCAGACAAACCCTAGTGCCAGTCTATTCAAACTTCAGGGTTATGGTGCGGAAGGTGCGCATCAGGTGGCTGAGAAACACAACCAGGAAAGTCGCCATGCCGAGCATTTCGAGAGACTCTTCCACCGATTTTGCGAAATGCAGGATCATGTAAGGATCCATTCCATAGGCCGCTTGAAACCAGTCATATTCTTCAGTTGTTCCTTCGATAAAGTCCTGGATAACAGCCAGGGCAAGAAAGGAAAAGGCAGCGAGAATACCGATCCTTTCGTTGCGATGGGTGAGTTCTTTCCAAAGGAATAGCAGCATAAAGCTGCCAATGGCGATAAAAAAAGGCAGTATCACGATATGCCATGAATAACTGTCGTAAGCTCCAATGACCTCACCAATGACGGGGGTTTGTTTCAAGCCTCCCCCCAGGTGTTCGTGAATAGCTGCACCGTCATCGAGAGACAGGTAGAAAAACAGCAGCGTAATAACCAGCCAGCCTGTGCGCCGCCAAATTGAGGCGTTGGTGCTGCGGACCATAATGACATTGGCCCACGCGGCTATTGCCACAACGAAGGTCAGCGTTGCGGAAAACCAGCCAGCAATGCTGTGTTCCGCTGTCGTATCAAACATGCTGCGGATCGATTGTCTGGAACTGCCTTCGTTCCAGTTAATGGCATAGTCCAGAAAGAAAAGCAGCGCTATGATCAGGGCGCAGAATAAAAAAACAGTCCACAGGGTGCGCCTGGAATTTATCGTTAAAGTCGCTTCACTATCCAGTCTGACAGAAGGGTTCATTCAGAAGCCCAGAAACCCACCTTTCTTTTCCCCTTTCTTGATGGACAGTGAGGCCTTCCCCAGCGTGACATCAATATAAGTGGTCTTGTCCAGCGGTGTTTCAATTCGACCGCGCCAGACGGCATTGTCCAGGTCGCGGTAGGCGGCGATGATGCCGATGTACCGCGCGTCGATGTTCAGTTCTTTTTCAATTGTGATGCTCTCGCCGGGGGGGATATCCATCTCATCGCGGCTTGTCATGTCTCCGCCGAGGATGCTGGTGTCCTGCTCATAGAGCGCAAAGAAATCTGCGTTATTAAAGGTGTCATCGGATTTCAGTGCGTATACACGTACCACGATCGGAGATGCACGCCCCATCATATCCGGGTTCAGGTCGGCGCTGGATGAGATGCGGATTACGACCTTGGCAGGGTCAGGTGCCATGATTTTAGCGGTGGTTGCACAACCGGCGATCAACAGGCCGGACAGAACAACGCCGGCGGCTAAAAAAACCCTTCGTTTTATATTCATAAAATCCCCGAAACCTTGTTGTTTGGCAAATAGTTAGTTGAAATAGTACACGCGATCGTGGAAAAATCCAGTTCAACGGTTCGAAACGGTGTTTCTCTGTGGCAGATCAGCCTGTAGGGACTCTATCGATCTGGTTAAGGAATTGTTGTATAGTGATTTTTCTACCGGATACTAATAATTAAATGATAGATAGAACACCGAAAGGCGGATACACCGGTTGAATTCGGTGGTGACCCTATGGCCCTGACCCTAACAATCACCAGCTACCAGAGCCAGACTCTTGGAGCCGATGGCAGCAAAACTTTCACCGAAGCCGGTGGGAGTATCGGCCGGGCGCAGGGTAATGACTGGGTGCTGCCAGACCCGGAACGCTATATTTCGGGTCGCCATGCTGCAATATCCTGCCAGAATGGCACTTATTACCTCACCGATACCAGCACCAATGGTGTTTTTTTCAACGGTTCACAAACACCCATCGGTAACGGCAACGCTGTACCGCTGAATAGTGGAGATCGTTTCAGTTTTGGCGACTACGAAGTTGCAGTTGCTGCGGGGGCTGACGCGATAACCAGCCCGCCATCCGGTCAATGGGATGCGTCTCCTGCTACCGGTAACAGCGATGTTCTGATCACGAGTCCGACGGGGCGGTCCGATATGCCCGAGTCACTCGATCCGCTGAGTTTTACCTCACCACCAGCTGGAGGTTTTAACAGCGAAGTGACGGACCCCTTCGCGGCACCTCCTGCAACTCCGGGTGCAGAAGCGGATCATGTGCCATCGCTGATGGAATCTTTTCAGCCACCGGCCGCCAGTTCCGAACAGATCCCCGATAATTGGGATATGACGGATTATTCGGCAGTTCCGGGCGGAGCGCCCACACCGGGCAGTCGCGCCGGGATGCTGCCAACCCCGGCCTCATCAATCCCTGCACCTGCAGTTGCTCAACCTGCAGCTCCCGCTGCGGCACAAGCACCCGCAGCCGCAGTACCACCCGGTGCAGTAGCAGCTGGCGGAGATATGTTTGCTGCGTTTCTGCGTGGCGCAGGTATCGACCCGGCAACTGTTGCCCAAACCAGTAGTGCTGAGGCAATGGAAAACTACGGTGCCATGTTTCGGGAAGTCGTTAAGGGTTTAATGGAAGTGCTCATGGCGCGCGCCAGCCTGAAAAGCGAGTTCCGTATGCCGCTAACGACAATTCGGCCGGTGGAGAACAACCCCCTCAAATTTTCACCCAGCGTTGACGACGCTATGCGTAACCTGTTCATGAGTCAGGGAGGCAGTTACCTGTCGCCAACGGAGTCGGTGCGCGAGGGTTTTGAGGATATCAAACATCACCAGATGGCGATGGTCGTGGGTATGCAGGAGGCGTTCCGGGATTTACTCCATCGTCTGGAGCCGGAGAGCTTTCAAGGCAGTGAACAGGGTGGAGTGCGCGGTGCCCTGATGTCAGTGAACCGAAAGTCCCGTGCCTGGGAGGCTTATTGCGAGTTTTTCAAGAAGGTCACGCGTGACGCAGACACCAGTTTCCAGACCTTGTTCGGCGAAGAATTTGCGCGCGCTTATGAAGAACAGATCCAGCGCCTGACCGCATTACAGCGCAAGCCATAATCATTTATGATGCCGGGTGCGGGTTGACACATATAGACAAGTAAGCTTTATAGTGCGCAGGTCAGAACAGACTGGTGCGGCCCGGGCGGAATGTCCGTTTCCGGGGAACAGGATACAGTGCGGCGGAGGAGTGGATGTCTCGCAACAATAAAGTGGTCTGGTCGGAAGGCATGTTCCTGCGACCTCAACATTTCCAGCAACACGCCCGCTACATGGAAAATTTTATCGAGGAACGTACCTCGGTATTGCGCTCTTTTCCGTGGGGCTTTCGCGAACTGCAACTGGATCAACAGTTGCTGGGTCTGGGCAAGATTGCCATCAGCCGTGCCAGTGGTGTTTTCCCGGATGGCACTCCGTTCAGTATTCCGGATGATGACGAACCACCGCTGGCGATAGATGTTCCCGAAAACACCCACGAAGTTCAGGTCTATCTGGGCCTGCCTTTGCGTCGCCCGGGCACGCCGGAAGTGGATAGCAGCGGTGACCCGGAAAGCCTGGCGCGCTACCAGCCGGTTGAATACGAAATCCGCGACAACAGCACTATCGGCGGCGGTGAGGCCGGCGTCCAGATTGGCCAACTACGTTCCCGCCTGCTGCTGGAAGGTGAACACCTCGACGAATATGCCTGCCTGAGTGTGGCGCGTATTGTAGAAATGCGCGTCGACAAAAGCGTGCTGATCGATGAACACATGTTGCCACCGGCGTTGAGTTGTCAGGCATCACCGGCACTGTCCGGTTTCATGACCGAGCTGCACGGCCTGCTCAACCATCGCTCCGAAGCGCTGGCTTCACGCATGGCAGTTTCGGGTCGCGGTGGTGCCGCTGACATTGCCGATTTTTTACTGTTGCAGGCGGTTAACCGCTACCAGCCATTAATCGCACACTTGTCTACACTGGCCGGTTTCCACCCGGAATCCTTTTACCAGTTGGCAATATCCATGGCGGGTGAGCTGGCAACCTTTACCAGTAACGAAAAACGTGCACCGGAATTCCCGCCCTATAAACACGATGACTTGCAGGCGACCTTTGCCCCGGTATTCGATGCGCTGCGCCAGTCACTGAGTATGGTGCTTGAGCAAAACGCGGTTTCGATTTCCATGCAGGAGCGCAAGTTCGGTATTCGTGTCGCTACGGTTACCGACCATTCCTTACTGGATCACGCCAGCTTCGTTCTTGCGGTCAGCGCCGATATTCCCACTGAAGATATTCGCAAGCGTTTCCCGACACAGATCAAGATCGGGCCGGTTGAGCAGATTCGTCAGTTGGTTAACGTGCAACTGCCGGGTATACGCGTGCGCCCAATGCCGGTTGCACCACGACAGATTCCTTTTCACACCGGTTTTGTCTACTTTGAACTGGATCGTTCCAACGAACTCTGGGCGCAGTTGAAAACATCCGGCGGTTTTGCTTTTCATCTCGGCGGTGAGTTCCCCGGCATACAGATGGAATTCTGGGCTATCAAGGGGTAAGCACTATGGCGGATGACAATGATCGCACCGTAATACGACCCACACCGGGTCGCCGACCTGCGACACCTTCTGTGTCGCAGCCGGCCGTTCCTCCGGCAGCGCCGCCGCCTATGGCACCCATGGCTCCGCCACAAGCCGGGGGTGGCATGCCGCCGCCTGTTGCATCACCCGCGCAACCACAGTATTCACCCGATGCATCCGCCATTGCCCCCTCGGGTCTGAATCCGTTGGTTGATTCTGCTGTGGTGTTGCTGAGCCTGGCGGGGCAATTGCGAAACACCGCATCTCATCCGGATGTTGCCGGCCTGCGCGAACATGTCGTGCAGCAGATAAAGGTCTTTGAACAGAATTCGCGCACGGCTGGAGTGACTCCGGAAACGGCACTTGCAGCACGCTATACCCTGTGTACCTTACTGGATGAAACTGTGCTCGGCACACCGTGGGGTAGCGAGAGCGTATGGAGTACGCAAAGTTTGCTCAGTACGTTCCATAACGAAACCTGGGGCGGCGAAAAATTCTTCATGATACTCGAGCGCATGATACAGGAGCCGGGTACGAATATTGACTTGCTGGAGCTGATGTATATCTGTTTGTCGCTGGGTTTTGAGGGCAAGTTTGCAGTACAGGAAAACGGTCGCTCCAAGTTGGTCGAGATGATGGATAACCTGTTCCGTACTATTCGTATGCAGCGTGGTGATTTTGAACGCGAGTTGTCACCAAACTGGCGTGGTGTGCAGGACAAGCGACACATGCTGGAACGTTACGTACCGTTATGGGTAGTCGGTGCATTGGCCGGCGTATTGCTGCTGGTGACGTATGGCGGCTTCCGTTTCATTCTGGAAAACACCTCCGCTCCGGCCTACGACTCTCTGGAGACAATCAGTCGTGTTGTCGACGGGCAAGAACAACAACAGTAAACACTTCAGTCGGCGCCGGAATGCGCTGACACACAGGATGGCTCAATGAAAGGCATTATCGGGTTCTTCAAGAACCGCTGGGTGATTTCCGTGATTGGCCTGCTGGCGATCAGCATACTGGTCTGGTTTATCGGACCATTGATCACTATTGCCGGAAGCACACCATTGGCGAGCGAGGTGGGTCGACTGCTGGCCATACTGGTTGTCGTCATTCTATGGGGACTGAATAACCTGCGCATCCAGATGCAGGTCAACAAGTCCAATGCGCAGATGATTGGCGGCATGACCGAGCCGGTGATGGACAGTGGTTCAAACGCTATTGTGGACCAGTCGGCTGAGGAAGTCGGCATTTTGCGTGAGCGTTTCGATGAAGCCCTGCAAGTGCTGAAGAAAACCGCGCACAAGAAAGGCGGTGCGGGTATTTATGATTTACCCTGGTATATCATCATTGGTCCGCCCGGTAGTGGCAAAACGACTGCGCTGATTAACTCCGGCCTTAACTTTCCGCTTGCCGAACGCTTTGGTAAAGAAGCGCTGCGCGGTGTTGGCGGAACACGCAATTGCGACTGGTGGTTTACTGAAGAAGCCGTGCTGCTGGATACGGCCGGACGATATGTCACGCAGGACAGCCAGATGGATGTCGACAGCGCGGCCTGGGAAGGGTTTCTCAACCTGCTGAAGAAGAGCCGTCGGCGTCGGCCAATCAACGGCGCGCTGGTGGCGGTCAGCCTGTCTGACCTGATGATACAAAGTGAAGCCGAACGTGCCCAGCACGTGCGCGCTATCAGACAGCGTTTGCAGGAACTGAACAAGGTGTTGGGGATACGCTTCCCTGTTTATGTCTTGCTCACCAAGTGTGATTTGATGGCTGGCTTCATGGAGTTCTTTGACGACCTTGGTCTGGAAGAACGGGGGCAGGTCTGGGGTACGACTTTCCCGATGGAAGAAGGTACGAATACAGGCGAGTCTATCCAGATGTTGCCGGGTGCCATGGATGCTCTGTTGCAGCGAGTCAATGAACGCGCGCTGGCAAGGATGCATCAGGAACGCGACCCGCAACGTCGTGCGCGTATCTTTACTTTCCCCCAGCAACTGGCCTCTCTGCGTGCGGTGGGCAATCAGTTTCTTTCCGAGATATTCCGCCCCAGCCGTTTTGAAGAGCCGGCCTTGCTGCGTGGCGTGTACTTTACCAGTGGCACACAGGAAGGCACGCCGATTGACCGCATCATGGGTTCATTGTCGCGTACTTTTGGCGTTGGCCAGCAGGCGCTTCCTCCCCACACCGGTCAGGGCCGCAGTTATTTCCTGACCCGGTTATTGAAAGATGTCATTTTCGAGGAAGCCGATCTGGTCGGAGCCAATCGACGTATCGAAATACAACGCCGCTGGTTACAGCGTGCGGCCTACGTAAGTGCGGTAGGCATTACCATTCTCGCCGTGCTGGCATGGACCACGAGCTTTACCCGAAACCAGGTCTACGTCAGTCAGTTCAAGGGCGAAATAGAGGAATATCAGGAAGCCACCGCAGAGCCGCTGTTCGATGTGGATAACTTTGATGAAATGCTGCCGCGCCTGAATGAAATGCGTGATGTCACAGAGGTCTACCAGGAAGTCGGCGAAGACACCCCGTTGTTACTGGGCATGGGACTCTACCAGGGCGACAGTCTGACCGAGATGGCGATCAACACGTACAAAGGCAGGTTAAGAGCCGTTTTCCTGCCGGCCTTGCGCCACCGTCTTGAACAACATCTGGATGCCGGTATCGGCGATCCGGATTTCCAGTACGAAGCCCTCAAAACGTATTTGATGCTCGGAGACAGTGAACACCTGGATCCGGAGTTGCTCAAACTGTGGATGGCACTGGACTGGCAAAATACGTTTGCGGCTGAACCGGAAAAGCAGGGGCAATTACAAGATCATCTCGCTTCATTGCTGGACATGGGCTTCGATCCCATTCCGCTGGATGAAGAAGTGATTGCCAGTGCTCGCCTGAGTCTCAACCAGGTACCGATTTCGCAATTGTTGTATGGACGTACCAAGCGCGATTACATGTCCACTGACAAACAACCGTTCCGGCTTTCTGCTGCGATGGGGCTGGGTGGCGACAAGGTATTTGTCCGAATCAGCGGGCAGCCGATGAATACCGGCGTGTCCGGCCTGTTTACTTATAAGGGTTACCACGAATATTTCAAGAAGCAGGTCAGAAACATCGCCCAGCAAAGCAGTGAAGAGAACTGGATACTGAATCCGGACAAGGGTGAGTTGAGCGATCCTGAGATCGACAGTCTGGAGAAAGAATTACAGAACCTGTACTTCGCCGATTACATCCGCGAGTGGAAGCAGTTGCTGGCTGACATCGGAGTGGTGCGCTTCACCAGTTTGAGGCATGCCTCTGAAGTACTGGATTTGATGTCCGGGCCAACCTCGCCCATGCGTGCGCTGTTACAGAACGTTGCTATTAACACTACGCTGGTGAAACCCACCGGCGCGTTGGGCAATGCCATGAACAAGGTCGGCAAGGTGACGGCAACCCAGAGCCGGTTGCAACGCTTGTTGAGCGCCGCCACGGACAGCGATTCAATGCCCAAGCTGGATCGTCCGGCTGAAGTTGTGGATAAACAGTTTGAGCGGCTCAATGCTTTGGTGATGCCACCGGAAGGCGCGGTTGCACCCATTGAACAACTTATCAACATGCAGTCACAACTGTATGGTCAGTTGGATGCCATGTCGGCCGGGCTGGGTTCCGATGCGTTGAGCGTTGCCAAGGGAACCGCCGGGGGCGACATGGTGCGGCGTCTGCAAATTGAAGGCGCGCGTCAGCCGGAACCGGTTAAACGCTGGTTGCAGCAGATCGCCTCCAACAGCCGTACTGTGACAATGGGCGGCGCACGCTCACAGGTCAACAACGCCTGGAAATCGGATGTATTGCCGGTTTGTAAGCGGGCACTGTCGGGTCGCTACCCGATCTACCGGAATAGTCAGAAGGAAATGACGCTGGCTGACTTCGGTCGTCTGTTTGCGCCGAACGGTTTGATTGACGGGTTCTTCAATGCCAATCTCAAAGCCTTTGTGAATACCTCAGGGGCAAACTGGCGTTGGAAACCCGTGGGCAATACGACACTGGGTATACCTACATCGGCGCTGCGCCAGTTCCAGCGTGCGGCTTTGATCCGGGATACGTTCTTCCAGGGTGGCGGTGCCACACCGGCTGTCAGTTTCGGTCTTAAGGCAATCTATCTGGATGCCAACGTACAGATGTTCAAACTGGATCTGGAAGGACAGAAATTCCAGTATCGACACGATCCGGTGCGTGTGCAACGCGCCCAGTGGCCGGGGCCGGACAGTACCGGCCAGGTACGCATTGTGTTTGAGGACAGGAGTGGTGCTCGTCTGTCGTCATCGAAAGAAGGGCCATGGGCCTGGTTCCGCATGCTCGACAATGCCGATCTGAAAGCGACTTCGTCAGATCGTTTGATCGCAACCTTCAAATCAACAGGCCGCAAGTCCAGCTGGGAAATTCGCGCCGACAGCGTGGTGAACCCCTTTATGATGAAGCAGCTTGAAAAATTCCGCTGTCCGGGGAGTCTGTAACAGTGGCCGAAACCAGCCTGCCGGGTTTCTATGGCAAGTTTCCTGAACTGGGTGACTTCGTCAATCGGCGCATTCCGCGCAGCTTTCTGGATCATTGGGACGAATGGCTGCAAAGCGCCATCGCCACCAGTCGCCAACAACTGGGTGACGACTGGTTGAATCTGTATCTCAGCAGTCCGGTATGGCGATTCGTGACTTCCGGTGGCTTGTGTGGTGACCAGCCATGGTGCGGTGTGCTAATGCCGAGCGTAGATCGGGTAGGGCGCTATTTCCCGCTAACGATTGCCGCGCCCTTGCCGCTGGATGCCAACCTGATGCAGGTTGCTGTTGACGGTGGCAGCTGGTTTGACGCGGCTGAAGAACTGATCCTCGGCGCACTGGTAGAAGAGGGATTCAACCTTGATGATTTTGATCACAAGGTTGGCTCGCTGGGAGAACTCACTCAACTGGCGGGCGCGGGTGCTGCATCGACGCAGGCAGGTTTTGGTTCTGCATGGCAGATACCACTGGACCAGAAGGCGCGCCTCAGCGCGGCCATGCCTGGTGTGATGCACCAGCTTATCTTGCAGCGGCTGGGTACTTACAGCCTGTGGTGGGGATGTGGTTCCGAACGTGTTCCGGCCAGCTTGCTGGTGACTGAGGGTATGCCGCCGGCACCGGATTTTTCCGCCATGCTTAGCGGCGACTGGGCACAGAGCGCATGGGAGCAATGGCCATTGCCTGTTTCCGGCGAAGCAGTAATCGACGATGGACTGGGGCAAGGAGATATGGGTCTGTGACTGATAGGGAGACTTTCCAGTGGATCTCGGCGGGAATTACCGATGTGGGTAAAGTTCGCAAGATCAATGAAGATGCCTTTACAGATCGCCCCGACAACGGTCTGTGGGTGGTGGCTGACGGTATGGGCGGGCATGCTGCCGGAGATTTTGCCAGTCAGGCCATTGTCGAAAGTCTTAACCAGGTTGGACAACATGAACGTTTGAGTCTGTTCATCGATGAGGTGGAAGATCGCTTGTTAAAGGTCAATCAGGCGTTGATCGATGAGGCGGCAAGTCGTGAAGAATCGACAACCATTGGCAGCACTGTGGTAGCGTTAATTGCGCTTGAAAAGCATTGCGCCTGTTTATGGGCAGGAGACAGCCGTGCTTATCGGTTACGTGGCGGTCAAATGACGCCGGTATCACAGGACCACAGTCAGGTCGAAGAGTTGATTGAGCAAGGCATGCTGTTACGCGAAGATGCCGAGTCGCATCCAGCGGCCAATGTCATTACTCGCGCAGTCGGTGCCGACGAACAGTTGTTTGTCGATGTGGAACTGGTGGAATTACAGGACGGCGATCGTTTCCTGCTGTGCAGCGATGGCCTGTTCAAGGAAGTCAGTGAACCGGAAATCGCAGAGCACATGCAGCGTGGTAGCAGCCAGGAGCTTTGTCACGACCTGATCGAGCTGGCGCTGGAACGTGGTTCGCGGGATAACGTCACGGTAGTGGCTGTCGATTTTAACAAGGTACAATAACAATTACGCTGCAAGCTGCCAGAGCAGTGGGCGACAGGATTTTTGTGGACAGGATTTGTTGTGAACGACTTTAAGTCAGCGCTGGGTAATTTCCTCGTCGGGCAGCTGGAGTTTGCCGGGCTTGAGGCGGCGTTAATCGCTGCCTTGCAGGCAGATCCGGCCGCTTCAGCGGAAGCGCTTCAGTTAATTGAAAACACTTACCGTGCCGGTCGTTTGCCCCCGCAACTGTACGGCATGTTGAAAGCGCGGGTTGCGCAATCGCTGGGCGGCGGTGTTGTCCCGCCGGCACCTCACATACCGCCGGTTCCACCGCCTGTCACACCAGCGCCTCCCGCTGTCGACGACGCGGATAAAACACAAATCAGAATGCCGCCACAGCAGGCGGCCCCGCCGCCACCCGTGGATGATGACGATAATGATAAGACACAGATTCGCATGCCGCCGGCTCCTCCCGCGTCTGTCGAAACCACAAATCCCACCGGCACCTTTACCGCGTCACCAACCAGCCCCACGACTTCGGGCGTATCTCAGACAGGCCAGGTAACCGGTCAGATACTTACTTCACCGACCAGCGGCACCAGCGGAACCACAGGTGCTGATTCTCGCTGGACGGACATCAAGCAAGCGACGGCCCAGACCGGTGAAACGCTGCAAGTGGGTTCTGTGCTTAAAGGCCGCTTTGTCTTCGAGGAACTGGTGGGCCAGGGTGGTATGGGTGAAGTGTACAAAGCCCGCGATCTGCGTAAAGAAGAAGCGCAGGATCGAAACCCCTATGTCGCCGTCAAGATACTGAACGACTCTTTCAAAGCCCATCCAGAGTCCCTCAAGGCCCTGCAACGCGAATCGCGTAAAGCGCAAAATCTGGCTCACCCCAATATCGTCAACGTGTTTGACTTCGACCGCGACGGCGGTAACGTTTACATGACCATGGAATTCCTCGACGGTGAGCCGCTCGATGTGCTCGCCAAGTCAATCCGTGGGCGTGGCCTGGATGAAGAAAAAGCGTTGAGGATGGTGACCGACATGGGCCATGCGCTGGCCTATGCCCACAAGAACGGCGTGGTGCATTCCGACTTCAAACCCGGCAATGTATTTTTAACCCGTAACGATACCATCAAGGTGTTCGATTTCGGTATCGCCCGTGCCACCAAAGTGGCAGACGATGCCGATGGTGAGAAAACCCTGTTTGATGCCGGAGATCTGGGTGCTCTGACACCGGCCTATGCCAGTCACGAAATGCTGGAAGGCGAAGAACCCGATGCGCGCGATGATATCTATGCGCTGGCGTGCGTGGCATACGAGCTGCTGACCGGCCAACACCCGTTCAACAAACTGCCGGCAAACAAGGCAAAACAAAAAGGTTTGGTTCCTGCGCCAGTCAAGGGTATGGGTCGGCGACAGTGGAAGGGCTTATTACGCGGTCTGGCGTTTGATCGCAAAGACCGGTCCCCGGATGTAGATACTTTCATAGCCGAGATTGCGCACAGAAAACTCAGCAGAGGCGTGATCTTCGGAGCGGCTGCGGGCGTGTTATTGTTTGCCGTTCTGGTCGGCTTGCTGTTACCCGACTACCTGCATAAGCGCCGTATTACATCCCTCGTAGATGCTTTGAAGAGTGGCGATGAAACAACCATCAATAATGCACTGGCGACCGTCGAAACCCTGGACGGTGATGACAGGGTGCAGGTGATTCAGGAAGCCAAGAACGAACTCATCGCCTGGTACCAACAAGAGATTGACGGGGCGATCAACGAAGATCAGGGTCGTTATGATTACCCGACAGCCGAGCGTGTTGCCGGGCTTGCACTGGAAATGTATCCCGACTCGGCGCGCATTCAAGGGCTGGGTGAGCGCATCGAGTCACGCAAGAACCAGTTACTCAATGAATTGAATACACGCTACAACCAACACCTTGCTGATGGCCGTTTGTTGCCTGTATCCGGTGATGATATCGACGATGTCCTCAAGGTGCTGGTGCAAGTGCAGCCGGACCATCCTTTGCTTAATGATCCACGTTTGCCGGCAGCTTACGCCGAGCAAGGCGGAAGCCTGTTCGAATCTGGCAAGCTGAAGCCGGCGTTGGCGATGTTGGGTGCCGGTCTGGCGCGTTATCCGGACGACATCAATCTGGTGAACTTGCAAGACCGCGTTACCGCCGAGCAAGAACGTACCCGGCGCGCAACGCGCATTGCAGAGCTTGAACAATTACTGGGTTCAGTGGCGGCGTCGCTGGAGTCCCTGCAGGTTATCGACACGTTGCGTGAGCCGGTGCAAGAGTTGCGTGATTTAAAGGCCAGTGCGCCGGTGTTGGCCCGGATCAATCGGGCCACAGGAAAGCAGCTGGACGTACAACTAAAATCACTGCTGGCCGCACGCGACTGGGGCACAGCACGTGCTGTGCTCGATGAATACAGCGATATGCTCGACGCTACCTGGGCAAAAAAAGCCGGGCAGCGAATTACCGCCGCCGAGGCAGGCTATCGCAAGAAAATCGATAGTCTCTACGCTGCGCTACTGGATGCCGCTTCCAGGCGTCACCTGAAACCTGCCGCAGCAAACAGCGCACAGAAAAAACTGGCGGCACTTGAAGCAGCCGGTGCCGATGCATCTCTGCTGGACCAGGGTCGTGCCGCGATTGGTCAGGCCTATCTTGAACTGGCACGCGAAGCACGCGCCGGAAAACGCTGGGACATAGCACGGAAAAATATCCAGCAAGGCTTGCAGTCGCAACCGGGTGCAGCCTTGCAGGCCTCCTTGCAAGGGGAGGCAGCGGAAATTGAACGCGCCGAACTGGGTGCGCAGCAACAATTGGCACAGGCCGAGCGTGATGCGTTGGAGAAACAACGCAAGGCGAAGATTCAGCAATTCCACAAAGCCTTCAAACAAAGTCTGGCAGTCGCGAATTATGATGCCGCAGCGGCCAGTGCCTCGATCAAGAAACTGGAACAACTGGCGGCTGTTAATCCCGGCGACTCACTGCTTAATGAAGGCCGTGCGCAGGTTGCCGAACAGATGGTCAGACAGATAACGGCCATGAGCAGTCGGGGTCAATGGACACAGGCGCTGGCTCTTGCGAATGATGCCGTCAAGGTTATCCCCGGTTCGGAGCAACTGTCGAAAGCCCTGGCAGACATCGAACGCGGACAAGCGCAACAGTTGGCCTCGGATCGAGAAGGTAAAATCGAACAGTACAAAGTGTCACTGGCAGGTTTGCTGGATCAGTCCACCATTGATGATAAATGGGAAACGCGATTACGTGCAGACCTTAAAGGTTTGTCTGCATTGCTGCCGGTTGATGATGCCTGGCTGGCGACACAGCGCGAACAGGTTGCCAGGTTTTATCTGAACAAGGCACAAGCCATGCGCGACAGCCAGCGTTTCAGCGAGGCGGCCGGTTTGCTGGAACGAGGCGCACGCTATGCACCGCAGAATACCGGTTTTGCAGCGGAGGCCAATACACTGAAGCTGGCCGAAGTTGAGTTCAAAAAAGCCAACCGGGAGAAATTGCGTGCGGCACGCATCGAAGGTAGCAAGCAAACGCTGCTCACACAGGCCAAAGCCAACGACTTGCGTAATGCGAAAAAGACTTTGCAGGCGTTACAGGTTGAGTTACCGAAAGACGATCCTTTCCTGATAACGACCGCGCCGCAGGCGCTGGGTGGCGCGTACCTGCGTCTCGCCGACAGTGCGGCGCGCAAGAAAAGTTTTGAATCTGCCATGAAGCTGATCAGCGCGGGTATTCAGGTTGCACCGAACATGCCGGAATTAACGCGTGCCAGAGTGCGTTATGAACGCGAAGTGAGAGTGTATAAAAAAGTCAGGCAGTATGCATCGGTTACGGTACTGAATGTGGCACAGGAAAAACAGGCGTTATCGGATCTTGCCGGCGGGAATCAAAAAATCCGGGCGAGCGTCAGCAAGGAATTGTCTGCTACGTTATACAAGAGGATACGCGCACTCACTGCAAAAGATTTCAAATCAGCGGAAAAACTTTTGGCGCAAGCACGTGAGTTGTTTCCTGAGAATGCCCGTCTTGCCAGTTTGAAGATTGCTCCGCCGGTTGCCAGGGCGCGGCCGCCAAAGCCAGTACCATCGACCGCACCCGTGCCGCCGACCCCGCAACCTGTAACGCCACAACCGCAAACTCCGGCGACTCCTGTAAAGAGTGTCGCTGGCAGTTGCCGTCCCACTCTGGCAGGTTATGGTCGGCGTTCACGCGGCACCTGCTACGACGCGCTGAGCGGTGATGAGAAAGGCCCCTTGCTGGTCGTCATTCCGGCGGGCGAGGGCATTGGTAATCCCTTTTCCATCAGCAAATACGAAATCTCCGTGAGCGACTATAATCGGTACTGCCGTAGCAGTGGAGAATGCAGTGGTATGAAAGGTGTTGCTGCCGACCTTCCTGTGACCGGGATTTCTTTCAAGCGGGCCAAAGGCTATGCGGGCTGGCTCAGTCAACAGTCCGGCCATACGTATCGTTTGCCATCGGATAAGGAATGGAGTTACGCGGCCAGCGCACAGGGCAAGCAACCGGCGAAAGACTTTAACTGTCGAGTGACGCTGGGCAGTCAGGTGATCAAGGGCCAGGCTCTGGGCAGTGTCAAGATGGGCAAGCCCAATGGCTGGGGCCTGAAGAACTATCTGGGTAATGCTCAGGAATGGGTCATTACCGGAAGTGGTGTTACGGCAAAGGGCGGCGCTTATACCGATACCCTTTCCAGTTGTTCGATCTCGTTAAGTAAGGCGCACGACGGAAGTGCCGATCCGATTACCGGCTTTCGTTTGATCAGGGAATTCTAATCAGGTAGCCCATGCAGACACTCGCAAACAAAGCCGTACGTGAACTGGCCAAAGAGTATTTCAATGGTCAGCTGAGTTTTGATGACTACCGAAGCCGTCGTCAGCATCTTGTTGACCAGCTGACCGGACGCATTGCGGAAAATGAAACTGAACCGGATCTCGAATCGGAAACAGATACGACACGACCGCACCGGGTTGAAGAAAAACCGCCTGAGTGTGAAGTGCCGGATCAACCGGCAGGGCAGGCACCCGTCTGCGAAACCAAACGTTTCCCGCTACCGGTCATCATGTTGCTGGCAGTCGGTGGTTTGGGTGCAGCGGGCTGGCTGCTGTTTCCAGGGGATGGTGAAACGCCACAGGAATCTGTTGCCCAAACGGCCCCGGTGCCTGAACAGGCTGCGGTAAAAGCGCCGGTTAAAGCAAGTCAGGCAGATGAGCTGGTCAGTGAATTCGTTCAGATCGACGACTGGAGTAATGAAGCGCTGGCGAGCTTTGTCCTCGCCTGGAGTGCTCTGGAAACCACTGATCAGGAGCATGTCCGCTCTGTACCGGAGTTCCGGCCATTAATCGAGGGACTGAGAGAACAGATACTGGAACAACGCGCCCTTGGCGAGATGGCGGATGCGAATGAACGTGAGGCTGTATTGCTGTCGGTTGCGGAACATCTTGGCGCTTCCCGTTTGCTGGCGGATCTCAAACAGACCATCATCAACATGGGTAATGTCCCTGAGCCTGTGCCGGTAGAAACCGAAATCGATACCGATGTGCAGAACAATGAACCTCAGCTTGTAGAGGTTGAGGCGAAACCTGCTGTATCAAAGCCAATCGCTAAAAAACCGGCGGTGAAAAAAGCAGTAGTGAAAAAAGCACCTCCGGCCAAGCCGGTTCCTCCGGCAGCAGCAAAGAGCGCTATTAAACCGGCAGTTAAACCTGCGCCAAAAGCGGCATCTGTTCCGGCCAAGCCTGTCCCGACTACGCGCGCGCCTGCGAAAAAGGCTGTTCTTGCTTCTGGCAAAGATCCTTGTCCGGCTTCGCTGGCTAAAACGCGCCGCCCGGTTTGCCGCGACACCCTGCCTGAAGGTGAGGCCGGCCCGGTGATGGTGGTATTGCCAGCAGGTGGTTTCCAGATGGGAAGCCTCCGCGAAGAGAATGAGCAACCGGTGCATCGGGTGGAGATTAGCCGCGTATTTGCTATTTCTGCCTACGAAGTATCGCGTGTTGATTTTCGGCGCTTTTGTCTCGCCAGCGGTAGAAATTGTTCGCAGGGATACTGGAGAGGTGAGCTGGACCCGATGACCAATGTCAGCTGGGAGGATGCACGCGCTTACGTGGAGTGGTTGACGCAGGTGACGGGGCATCTTTACCGTCTGCCGAGCGAGGCCGAGTGGGAATATGCAGCACGTGCTGGAACCACCAGTGAATACTCTTCCAGCGAGGGCGACAAAATTTTGCCGACTGACGCACGCTTCAATACGGATTCTCCCTTGCCGGTCAACGACAAATCTGTGAATGCCAATGGCTTTCGCTTACGTCATATGCTGGGCAATGCCAGCGAGTGGGTAGCGGATGCCTGGCAGGACAACCATCGGGGCGCTCCCGGTGATGGTCGTGCGCGCTTGCAACCGGATACTGGCAAGCGAGTTGTGCGCGGTGGTTCCTATGCGGATGATGCGATTCGCCTGCGTTCAGCTGCTCGAAATGGTTTGTCCGCAAACACGCGTGACAAGACAGTCGGGTTCAGAGTTGTACGTGAAATTCTCAATTAATGAGAATTACTGACAAAGCTTGCTAATTAATTGAATTGTTATAGAATCGCCAATCCGTGCAGGATCTTCTGTATGACTTTAATACCGTTAGTATTAAAGTGGATACTGAAATAATAATATGCAAGATTGAATCTTATGGATGGGGCCGGCTCCCGGCACCGAAGAGTGACCCGCCAAGACGGGCGCAGAGGGTTAGAGATATGTCGGAAGGTACTTTGCAGGAGATGCGTCCAGCATCTTCGCGTGCGTTTCTACGCCGCTCGTGTGTGGCGGTTGTTTCCGGATTTTTGTTCAGTGTTGCGGGTAGTGCATTCAGTGCGCCACCATCGCTGACGCCAGGTGGCGTGCAACCGGATTTTCAGCGTCGATCTATACCAGCGCCACCAAATCCCGGTACTTTCCCTATACCCCCGGTTATTGATCGTCCACTGGGTGTCGATGAAGGCCAGCGGATACCGGTTACGCAATTCTTGCTGGAGGGCGTAAAGGATCAGCCCGGGGCCGGTATTTCAAAAAGCGAAATCGCGGCAATGGTTGAGCAGATGCGCCTTGATCAGGAAGGGCGCCTCAGTATTGGTCGTCTTCAGGAAATCGCCAATGAAGTGACTCGCTACTATCGCAGCGCCGGCTTTATCCTGGCGCAGGCTTTTATTCCAGAGCAGAGCGTACAGAACAACGCCGTTGTTATTCGAGTCATGGAAGGAAAGCTGTCGGCGGTCAAGGTTGAGGGTAACTCAGAGTATTCAACCAATATACTCAGGTTGCCGTTTAAGGGGCTTATCGGCTCCTCGGTGCAAAAAGAACGGCTCGAGTCCGCGCTGCTGTACCTGACAGACACCCCGGGACTGAACGCTTTTGGCGTCTTCAAGCCCGGCGACGAAGTCGGCGGTACCAACCTGGTGCTCAACGTTCAGCAGGAAAAGCGTTTCGAGGGGTCGGTATCGGTCGACAACTACGGTATCGAAACGACAGGTGAATTACGTGCCTCGGTTGCAGGGTACTGGAACAACCTGAGTGGTGTCGGAGACCGTTTGTCAGCGAATGTATCGCAGACCTTCGAACCGACGGACTCTACATTTGGAAGTCTGGATTATCGGCGACCCTTCATGGGGCCTGCCAACAGCTTCGGTATAGGCGTCAGTCGTAACAACTACAAAATCGGGCAGCAATTTACTGTGCTGGGTGTGGATGGCACTACCGACAAGGCATATATTGATGTGCGTCGTTCCTTTATCCGCTCGCGGAATATGAATGCCTATGGCCTGGTCGAATTTAACCGGCAGTTTGCGGAGGTCGATCTGGGGGGTACAGACTTTGAGGACAACCTCAGCGTTGGTGTTATTGAGCTCGGGTTCGATTCGATCGATACACGTTTTTCCGGCATCAACCAGGGCAGCATTCGCTACAGTCACGGTTTCGATGACTTCCTCGGTTCCATGGATGAAGAGGGTGATGCCAGTCAAAGTGTCGGTGCGTTACGGCTGAATGGTAACGGCAACCGGGTCAGTGGCCGATTTGATAAAGTTCGTGCAAGTCTTGCCCGTTTACAAGGCATCACCCAGAACAACTCCGTGTTGTTCCGTCTGGAAGGGCAATACGCGGCAGACTCACTGTCTTCGCTGGAACAGATGGGTGTTGGTGGGCCGAATAGCGTGCGCGCTTATCCTGTCAACGAATACCTGTTCGACAAAGCGGTGTTCGGCAGTGTGGAATGGATTATGAATGCACCGGGTTTCTCCAGCAAACCGGCTTTCGCAAACCGGACCTGGGGCGAAATCCTGCAAGTGTCAGCATATTTCGACTATGCCTATGGCGAGTTGAACAGTCCCGGATCGTTTGAGGTTCAGAGCGATCCCAGTATCCATGGTGCCGGTGGCGCTTTGCAGTTGACATTGCCGGGGCAATTCTTTGCCAGGCTGGATGTTGCCAGCCGTACTTCTGGAGAAGACACGATAGGCAACCGGCGTAATCCCCAGTACTGGTTAACGGCGAAATACGACTTCTGATTAGACGGAACCAACAGAATTATCGATGAGGCATGTGGGCATGAGAAAAACTGAGCGGACTTCGAAGAAAAAACGTTTAATCTGCACCCGAACCAAAGCAGGGGTGTTGGCGCACAGAGTCAGGCAGGTGTGCCTGTACTCGGCGGGCGCTGTGCTCGGGCAGACAGCGCTGATAGGAAGCGCACTGGCAGCGCCGCAGGGCGGCCAGGTGACAGGTGGAGCCGGTGAGATTCACCAACACGGCAACACGACCGAAATTCACCAGGGCAGCAGATCGCTTGCCATTGACTGGCAGTCTTTCGATATTTCCCGAACGGAAGTTGTGGAATTTCTGCAGCCCTCCAGCTCAGCGGTGGTTCTGAACCGGATTCTCGACCAGAACCCCAGCCAGATCATGGGCAAGCTTACCGCCAATGGCAGGGTCTTCCTGCTGAACCCGAACGGCATTCTTTTTGGCAAGAACGCGCAAGTTAATGTGGGCAGTTTGATGGCCGGCACGATGGATATGTCCACCAACGATTTCATGAACGGCCGTTACAATCTGGCGACGCCTGAAGGAAAGGGCGGTGTTGTGATTAACCGTGGTTTGATTCAGGCCGCAGCAGGTGGATCAGTCACGCTGGTTGGTGACGTGGTAGCCAACGAAGGCGTTATCGTAGCTGACTATGGTCAGGTCAATCTCGCGGCAGGTCGCAAGGCAACACTCGATTTTAATGGCGATGGTTTGCTCCGCTTCGAAGTCAGCGGAGACGTGCTGGAAAATGCCGAAGGATACGAGGATGCCGTTTCAAATACCGGTACGATTCAGGCAGATGGTGGACAGGTTTTACTGACAGCCTCTGCGGCAAGCGGCGTATTTACTAATGTCGTAAACAACTCGGGTGTGATCCATGCCGGTCGAATCGATAACACGGGTGGCGTAGTCCGTCTGGTGGGTACCGGTGGTAACACCGTCCACAGTGGCAGCATTGATGTATCCGGCCAGGATGCCACATCCACCGGCGGTACTGTTCATGTGCTGGGTGACAACGTAGGCATGTTTGACAACGCTAGTATCGATGCTTCAGGCGCAACCGGCGGCGGCACCGTGCTGGTTGGTGGTGACTATCAGGGCAACAACCCGGATATCCAGAATGCCGAAATCACCTATGTTGGCGTAAACACAACCATCAATGCAGATGCGACTGAATCCGGTGATGGCGGCAGGGTTATCGTTTGGGCAGACGGTGTTAATCGTTACTACGGAAACATCTCTGCGCGAGCTGCTTCACAGGGTGGTAATGGCGGTTTTGCCGAAGTTTCGGGCAAGCGGCTTCTTGATTTCCGCGGTGGTGCTGACCTGGGTGCTGATAACGGAATCGGCGGAACGCTGTTACTGGATCCTCTGAACATAACCATCTCAACCGGAGCAGACACCGATACCACCGGCTTTACTGCCGGAGTTGACAACACTGAAGCATTTGCTGACGACGCTGGACTGGACAGTGTTTTCGATGTAACGGCAGTTACAGGCAGCTTTGACGGAGTAGGCAACGGAGCGACGATACAGCTTGAAGCTACCAATGATATTACGGTGGCAAATGACTGGGATATTGCGGTATCTACCGGCAATACTGATGTCAGTTTAATCCTGAATGCAGACAATAATATCAACATTAACGCGAATCTGACGGCTTCGGGTACAGGAACCATTACCCTGTCAGCTGATAGCGATGCCAGCGGTGCGGGCGACCTTTCAGTCGCTGATACCTTTACCGTTGCCACAGCGGGCGGTGCGCTGGACATTACGGCTAATGATCTGAACCTGAATGCCACAGGCGCATTGAACAGTGGCGCAGGCGCGACGTCGATTACCGATTCGGACGGAGGCGGTATTGGTCTGGGGGACACGCCCTTGCCTGGTGGTTTGAACATCAGTGCTGCCGAGTTAGAGCGGATTACCGCTACAGGTCTGTCACTGTCAACGGCGGGCACTATCCAGGTGGACAACATCACGGCGGCGAACAGTAACAACATCACCGGCACCACCACATTGAACGGCGGCTTTATTTCCTTCAGCAGCGCCTCGACCTTCAATGCGCTAACAGCACTATCGGTTGATCGTCTCATCGTGACTTCGAATTTAACCACAGACACCGGTGACCTGGCGTTGGATAGTGATTCCAACAATGCGTCTGACGGGAATGATAATCTCGACTTTTCGCCAGGCGTGATTTTGACCTCCGCAGGCAGTATAACGCTGGATGCGACCAGCGGCAGTATACTCGATTCTGGTGCGCTGACCTTGAATGCGGATGATGGCATCAACCTGAATGATTCTGTGACTATCGATGGTGACCTGGCGTTGGATGGCGATGCCAATAATGCAGTGGATACCAATGACAACATTCAGTTCCTGGCCGGCATCACGGTGTCTTCATCTGGTGGCAGTCTGACGCTGGACGCAACCACGGGTGGTATAACAGGTGTGGGCGCGCTGACCCTGAACGCATCAACAGGTATTAATCTCAATGATGCCATGACGACCAATGGCACAACGTCATTAACCTCCACGACAGGCGATATTGCGCTGACTGATAACGCAATCAGTGCAGGCACGAATAGCGTTAGCGTGACGGCGACAGCAGGAAACATTACCGTTGCTGCTACAGGCACGGCAGATATTTCAACAACAGGAACAGTAACGCTGACCGGTGGTGCAATTGGTGCAACCAATACACTTGATATTGCTGGCGCAACCGAAATTGTTGTCAACGATACCGGCGCAGGCAACATTTCTATTGCTGAAATTACCGCGAGTACGATTGCGACCACGACACTCACTGTCGCGAATGCTACGTCGGGTAATCTCGACATTGCTTACTTTGGTGGCGATGTGGTGAATATCAATAACGGACACGTATTTGATGTCACGACAGTTGATCATGCGTTTAACTACACGGCGACGGCTGGAGATATCTCCCAGGTTGGCGATTTAACGATGCCCGGCAATAGTTCATTTACCGCCAGTGTGGGAGCGATTGATCTGACGAATGCCGGTAATGACTTTATCGGTACGGTTTCACTGAACAACAGCGGTGCAAATAACGTTGCGATAACGGATAGCAATGCCATTCAACTGGCTGCCTCGAGTGTCGGCACCGGTACCCTGACAGTGAGCGCCGTTGGTATCACGCAAGCCGGTGCGATCACGCAGGCAGCAGGAGCTAACGCAGCGACATTTAACGGTGGTGCTGCCGTCATCACGCTGACGAATGCAGGTAATGACTTTACCGGGCCAGTCTCACTGAACAACAGCGGTCTATTCAACGTAGGTATAACCGATACCAATGCCATTAACCTGGGTGCTTCGGGATTGGGTAGCGGAGCCTTCACGGTGAACGCCGTTGGTATCACGCAGGCTGGTGGAATCACGCAGTCTGCAGGTGCTGGTGGAGCGACCTTTAACGGTGGTGCTGCCGTC
>UOFN01000027.1_pt1 | contig 32995 bp, 33 predicted proteins | sample 1990111 | NCBI WGS metagenome assembly UOFN01 (sample SAMEA4728526, study PRJEB27164) | hydrothermal vent metagenome | biome: marine basaltic hydrothermal vent biome; feature: marine hydrothermal vent; material: mineral | place: Pacific Ocean | collected 2011-06-14/2011-07-23 | depth 1741 m | reverse complement strand
GGCGATCTCGACGTCGAAACCCTCAGCGACTGGTTTGAGCAGCACGGTGCTGTATCGGTCACGCTGGTCGATGCGGCAGATCAACCGCTGTTCGAGCCAGCGCCTGGCACCACGCCTTTATGGTCGGCCACTCGCCTCACGGCGATGTTTGATGCGGATACAAATTCCGAAAACTTAAACCTGCAGATCTCGAAGAAATTTGGTGCCGCTACCGCGAAGCGTGTCACACAGACTCAACTCGAAGACCAGGACTGGGAGCGCGTCTGGCTCGATCAATTCCACCCCATGCAGTTCGGTGAAAACCTGTGGGTCTGTCCAGCCGGAAAATTACCACCGCACGGAGAGAATCCGGTCATCGTCGATCTTGACCCCGGTCTGGCATTTGGCACCGGCACACACGCCACCACGGCATTATGTCTGGAATGGCTCGACGCCAACCCACCGCGTAATCTGGACGTTCTCGACTACGGCAGTGGCTCCGGTATTCTTGCTGTTGCTGCCCTGAAGCTGGGCGCTGCGGAACTCTGGGCTGTCGATATCGATAACCAGGCGCTATTATCCACGCAAGACAATGCAGCGAGGAATGGCGTGGAGACAAAACTGCACACTCTGTTGCCAGCTGCACTGCCGCATCGCAGCTATGATCTGCTTCTCGCGAATATTCTCGCCAACCCACTTATGGAATTGACTGAAGATCTGGCCGAACGTGTTCGACCCGGCGGCGACATCGTTCTGTCCGGAATTCTTCTCGAACAGGCGGATGCTGTTCGTAGCACTTACGCCCCCCTGTTTCACCTGAGCGATACGGTAGAAAAAGACGGCTGGGTGCGTTTGCATGGAACAAGAATTTGACCCGGCCCCCTGCAATGTGGTCTGTTAACACCATGTTCTCCGCCTGTTCCGCCTGCAAAACGGTTTACCCGGTCAGTGCTGCGCAATTACGTGCTGCCAGTGGCCGAGTGCGATGCGGAAATTGCGACGAGATTTTTGAGGCAACGCATGCCCTGTTCGATAATCCGCAACAGGCGCGGGAGCATGCCGAGCAACAACTCACTGATGTCACCCGCGAGATCGACGATCTGGTCGGACGCGCGCTTGATGAGGTTCCGGCGACAGAGGCAGGGGTTGGCGGTGAACCGGATGCCGAAACACTGTCATCGGACGTACCTGCTGAAATTCCGGAGCCTCCGCCAGAAACGGAAATTTATGCCCAGTCGCTAAGCGATGTGACGGACCTTCTCGATATCGCAATAAGCGCGGTCAATGAACGTTCCCGGGTGGATGTTGATACCTATGCCGCTCCGGTGGCTGCCGAGTTTGTGTCTTGTGTGTCCAGGGAGCTGACCCCGGATGAGCAAACGCCTTCGGAGGCAATACTGTTTGATCCTGCTCCCGTCGAGGCACGTACCTCATGGGGTGCGATAGCTGCCGCTTTATTATTGACGTTACTGCTCAATGGGCAATACATCTGGTCGGAACGCTACAATATGTCGGCTATCCCCGCGCTCCGTCCGTATCTCGAAACGGCCTGCGCGACACTGGGGTGTGATTTGCCGCTCCGTCATGAAGTAGAAAAACTGGAAGTGCAGGAGCGTGAGATTCGTAACCACCCACACGTCAATGACGCATTGCTGGTCAGTGCTACCTTCAAGAATACGGCGGACTTCTCACAGCGTTATCCGATTTTCGAGGTAGCTTTCTCTGACGTATCAGGTACCCCGGTTGCGGTACGGCGCTTCATGCCAGAAGACTATTTGGATGGAGTCGATCCATCCCGGGGTATGGAGCCTGGCCAGCAGACTCGCGTGATGCTGGAAATAGTCGACCCGGGTATTCGTGCCATGTCATTTCAGTTCGACTTTCTTTAACAACATCATTTAACTTCCCTGTCAAGCCTTGACTGTCAGCAAATCGCTTAAATAAAGGGGTCTCGGCAAGTTTCGGGCCACGTTAAAAAAATCATTTCAGTGCTTTTCCCCGTAGCAGAGTGCGCGTATGATGGGCGGCCCTTTCGCCAAAAACCGTCATTAAAGGAGCGCGCGCAGCACATGCAGATTGGCCCGTACAAGTTACGTAACCAACTGGTGTTGGCGCCCATGGCGGGAGTGACTGATCGACCCTTCCGTCAATTGTGCAAGAAACTTGGCGCAGGTATGGCGGTATCGGAAATGGTCAGCGCCAATTCTGCATTGTGGGGTAGCAAGCAGACCTTGCGGCGCATGGATCACACCGGTGAAGTAGAGCCGCGCATTGTGCAGATTGCCGGTGCTGATCCACAACTGATGGCCGATGCCGCGCGTTTCAATGTTGAGCGCGGTGCGCAGATTATCGATATCAATATGGGTTGTCCGGCGAAAAAAGTCTGTAACGTTATGGCTGGCTCCGCATTGTTACAACAAGAAGGTCTGGTAGCACGGATTCTTGACGCCGTGGTTGCGGCAGTTGATGTGCCGGTCACATTAAAAATTCGCACCGGTTGGGATATGCAAAACCGAAACGCACTGGCCATTGCGCGGATTGCAGAACAGGCGGGAATACAATCGCTTGCGGTGCACGGTCGTACGCGTGCCTGCGGTTATTCCGGTGAAGCGGAATACAACATCATCCGCTGCGTTAAACAGGAAACCGGGCTACCGGTCATCGCAAACGGTGACATCGACAGTCCGGAAAAAGCAAAAAAGGTACTTGAGTACACCGGCGCGGATGGAGTGATGGTTGGCCGCGCGGCACAGGGACGTCCGTGGATCTTCCGGGAAATTGAACACTATTTACTAACGGGCGAGCATTTACAAACGCCCGGAGTGGAGGAAATACGTACAATCATGATTGAGCATCTCAATAATTTGTATGCGTTTTACGGGGAGTACACCGGCGTGCGCGTGGCACGCAAACACATCGCCTGGTACAGCAAGCGTCAACCGGGTGGCGCCGCATTTAGGGCCTCCATTAACCGCGTCGAGTCACTCGACGAGCAGTTGCGCAAGACACACGCCTTTTTCGATCAATTAATGGATAAGCGGGAGCTCGCAGCATGAGCGCCGTAATCCAGGAGAGCGGGGTTAGCGCCCCGCAGCTTCCCACGCGTGAGCGGCGTAAAGAGCCCTTGCGCGCGTGTGTCCAGTCAGCACTGGACATCTACTTCAGGGATCTTGACGGTCACAATGGTGAAGCAGTCTACGAAATGGTCATTGGGCAGGTCGAGCAGGCGATGCTGGAAAGCGTCATGTTGCACACGCGGAGTAATCAGACGCGGGCGGCTGATGTGCTCGGGATTAATCGGAGTACTTTACGTAAGAAGTTGAAGCTTTACGGGCTGCTTTGATTATTGTGGGTTCTTCTTGATCCGCCCCGGCACGGTGTTCCCTTCACTGAAGCCATTAAACATAAATGATCAACAGGAAACGATTATGTCATCCATTCAGCGCGCGCTGATCAGCGTGTCGGACAAGACCGGCATCGTCGAATTTGCACAGCAACTGCACAAGGCAGGTGTAGAAATCCTGTCAACCGGTGGCACCGCAAAACTGTTGGCAGACAGTAACGTGCCGGTGATTGAAGTTTCCGATTACACCGGCTTTCCGGAAATGATGGCTGGCCGGGTGAAAACCCTGCATCCGAAAATACACGGTGGCATTCTCGGTCGTCGCGGTACCGACGATGCCGTCATGCAGGAACACGGCATCGGACCCATCGATATGGTGGTGGTGAACCTCTATCCCTTTGAACAGACAGTGGCTAATCCGGATTGTGATTTGCCCACGGCAATCGAGAACATCGATATCGGTGGTCCGACGCTGATTCGTGCTGCCGCCAAAAATCATGCGTCGGTTGCTGTGGTTGTGGATAGCACCGATTACACCAATGTGCTGGACGAGATGGCGGCCAATGGCGGCGCGGTGAGTGATGCGACCCGCTTCCGTCTGGCGGTAAAAACCTTCGAGCATACGGCGCGTTACGATGGTGCCATTGCCAATTACCTTGGCGCGTTGGGCGAGGATGGCGAGAAGCGTGCCTTCCCGCAAACGATCAGCATGCAATACCGTCAGGTGCAAACCATGCGCTATGGCGAGAACCCGCACCAGTCTGCTGCCTTCTTCGTCGAATACGCAGAATCCGAAGCCAGTGTTGCCACCGCAAAGCAGATTCAGGGCAAGGAGTTGTCGTACAACAACGTGGCGGATACCGATGCGGCGCTGGAATGCGTCAAGCAGTTTGATGAAGGAACAGCCTGCGTCATCGTCAAGCACGCCAACCCTTGTGGCGTAGCGTATGGTGACAACCTGCTTGATGCCTATGACCGGGCTTATAAAACCGATCCGGAATCTGCCTTCGGCGGCATCATCGCCTTCAACCGCACGCTGAATGCGGATACTGCTAAAGCAATCATTGATCGACAGTTTGTGGAAGTTATTATCGCCCCGTCCATCGACGCTGCGGCTTTACCCATATTGGCAGCAAAGAAAAACGTACGCGTCCTGTCTTGCGGCGAATGGCCAGCTACGCCCGCCGCGCGCCTTGACTTCAAGCGCGTCAACGGCGGCCTGCTGGTGCAGGGTGCAGATCTGGAATTGCTCAACGAAACCCGCGTCGTTACCGAGCGCCAGCCCAGCGAAGCCGAAATGAAAAACCTGCTGTTCGCCTGGCGAGTGGCCAAGTTCGTGAAATCCAACGCCATTGTTTATGCCAGCGACAACATGACCATTGGCGTCGGAGCCGGCCAGATGAGCCGCATCAACAGTGCCCGCATCGCTGGCATCAAGGCCGAACACGCCGGGCTGACGGTAAAAGGTTCAGTGATGGCGTCTGATGCATTCTTCCCGTTTCGCGACGGGATTGACCAGGCAGCCGAGGCCGGTATCAAGGCAGTGATCCAGCCGGGGGGGTCAATGCGAGACGAAGAAACTATCGCAGCAGCAAACGAACACGGAATGGCAATGGTGTTTACCGGGATGCGGCATTTCCGGCATTGATTTTTTGGGTATGGTCTGAAGATTATGAAAGTACTGGTTATTGGTGGCGGTGGACGTGAACATGCGCTGGCCTGGAAGGCTGCACAGTCAGAACGTGTAGACACAGTCTATGTTGCGCCGGGCAATGCCGGTACAGCGCAAGAACCCGGTTTGCAGAATGTCGCCGTTGGTGCAGAAGATATTGATACTCTGCTGGCCTTTGCAAAAGACAATGCAGTTGGTCTGACCATCGTCGGTCCGGAAGTGCCACTGGTTGCCGGGGTGGTTGACCGTTTTCGTGATGCTGGCCTGCGTATCTTTGGTCCTGGTGCGGCGGCGGCCGAGCTGGAAGGTTCCAAGGCGTTTACCAAAAATTTCCTGGCGCGTCACAATATACCGACAGCAGCTTATGGAAACTTTACCGACCTTGATGAAGCTATTGCTTACATCAAGGCGCAGGGCGCGCCCATTGTGGTCAAGGCCGACGGCCTGGCAGCTGGCAAGGGTGTGATTCTGGCGCAAACAGAAGACGAAGCTATTGCAGCCTGCCGTGACATGCTGGCTGGTAATGCCTTTGGAGAAGCCGGTCACCGGGTGGTGGTTGAGGAATTTCTCATCGGCGAAGAAGCCAGTTTTATTGTCATGGTGGATGGCGAACAGGTGCTGCCATTGGCGACATCACAAGATCACAAAGCACGCGACGAAGGCGACACCGGCCCCAACACCGGCGGCATGGGTGCCTACTCACCCGCGCCAGTGGTCGACGACGCCATGCACCAGCGCATCATGGACGAAGTGATTTTCCCCACGGTGCGAGGTATGACAGCCGACGGTAAACCCTATACCGGTTTCCTCTATGCAGGCATCATGATCGCGCCCGACGGGACGCCCAAGGTGCTGGAATACAACGTACGCTTCGGCGATCCGGAAACCCAGCCCATCATGCTGCGTTTGCAGTCTGATCTTGTGACCTTGTGCGAAGCAGCGCTGGATGGAAAGCTGGACAGCGTGTCAGCCGACTGGGACCCGCGTGCCAGTCTCGGCGTGGTGCTGGCAGCGGGTGGTTACCCGGCCGCGTATGGCAAAGGCGAAGAAATTCTTGGCCTGGACAGTGACTTCGGTGAAGGCGTGAAAGTCTTCCACGCCGGAACTGCACTCGACAATGATAAAGTCGTGACGTCAGGTGGGCGCGTACTGTGCGTATGCGCGCTCGGCAACGATGTCGCCGAAGCGCAGCGTCGTGCCTACCAGGCGGTTGACCGGATCAACTGGAAAGGAATGTATTGCCGCCGCGACATCGGGCATCGCGCAATCAATCGTTAAGCTGTCTCCACAACAGCGTAACCGGGTGAATCACTTCCACCGCAACACCTCGCGTGCGCAGCCGCGCCTGTAACTGAATCGAACAACCAATATTCGTCGTAACAAGCGTACGAACCCCACAATCTATAACACGTTCTACCACGGCGTCACCCAGAGCATCAGAAATTTCCGGTTGCTTGAGCATGTAACTTCCCGCCGCACCACAACACCCTCCCTGCGGATTCACATGGCGGAGTTCCAGTTGCGGAATCCAGCTTAAGACATCAAACACGGCTTGCGATTGTTGCAGGGCATTACGCTGGGTGCAGGGTATATAAACGCCAACCGGAGTTTCGCAAGGAGTGAAGTGCAGGTCAGCCGGGTTTTGTCTGGCGAGAAAAGCCATGATTTCGCTGACGCGTGATGAAAAAGATGTCGAGCTGTCTTTTGCATCAAACGCATCATAGTTTTTTAAATGTGCTGCGCAACCACTGGCAATACTGATAATCGGCGCGTCATCGTTGAGTGCGGCACGATTTTGCCCGGCCATCGAGCTTGCCGTATCCGTCTGGCCGCTGTGTTGGTGCAATGCTCCGCAACAGGCTGTGTCCCGGCTGGATATGGCATTGAAGCCGAGTGCATGCAGCAGTTTTTGTGAGTCGAGCAGTGTTTGGCTGTCCAGTGCTTGTCCAGTGCATCCGGGGAATATGTGTACGAGATTGTGTGCCTCACCGCGTCGCTCGGTAGCAGGTGCAGGTTTCTGTTGTCCCCGGTAATTTCGCGTATGTGTCAGTAAGCGATTAATTCGTCCCGCTGGCCCTGGCAGCTTTCCCAGTAAAACCGGTAGCCCCAGCCGCCGATAAACGTCCAGTAACGGGCTTGCCAACCGTAGTGCGGGCGGAGAGGTTAGCAGCAGTGTGCTGATGCGGGAGAACACCCTTTCGATAAGCCGCTGTTTGCGTTGCCCGGTCAACCGCGCACGCGCTGAGTCCATTAGTGCTCCGAACGGCACAAGTGACGGGCACATAGCCTCGCAAGCGCCACAGTGCAAACAGCGATCAACATGCGTCAGCAAACCCGGTGTGATTTCCTGGTTCTCGTCCAGCCACTGCATCAAACTAATCCGCCCACGCGGCGAATCGGCTTCATTGCCAGTCAACGTAAAAGTAGGGCAGTGTGGCAGGCACAGGCCACATTTCACACAGCGGTCAGTTGCAGAAAGGTCTTCCATCTATATAGGAATACCGGCAGTCGCCACGCGTTACAAGCGCCATTATAATATTTTTGCAGAATCGGCTAAGGTGCGCGCATGTCCTATTACAAACATCACGTGTTTTTCTGCACCAACCTGCGCAAGGATGGCGCGGCCTGCTGCCAACGCTTCGATGCCCAGGCCATGCGAGACCATGCCAAAAAACGCAGCAAAGAACTGGGAATTGCCGGAGAGGGGAAAATCCGGGTCAACAGCGCCGGTTGCCTGGACCGCTGTAGCGAAGGCCCGGTACTGGTCGTATATCCTGAGGGTGTCTGGTACAGCTACGTTGATCAGTCAGATATCGATGAAATTATTGATGAGCACCTGGTGAACGGGCGGGTGGTGGAACGATTGAAGATCTGAGAAATTGTAAATTGGGGTCAGAGTAAAAACTGCTTCTCTGATATTTGTATTTGGTCTTGAAGCAGTTTTTACTCTGACCCCAATTTACAATTTATTGGTTGACAAGCAAAGAAGAATATTAGAAAATACTTACAAGCTGATCGGGCTACCCCCCAACCGTATGCCCGGTCAGTCTCCTCCAATCCTCCTTTTTGGTGGTTTTTTCAAGCGCAACGACCCCCGTTGCGCTTTTTTTTGCCTGTAAATCAGGTGCTCCAGATGCTTGAATCCACCCCAAGCTTTCTGTACTATTCCCGCTCTTTTGAAGCAGTACCGGATTTTCGGAGCATATTCCAATGAAAACCTTCAGTGCCAAGGCGCATGAAGTGCGTCGCGACTGGTTTGTCGTCGACGCCGCCGACAAGACCCTCGGACGCCTCGCCAGCGAAATCGCACGACGCCTCCGTGGCAAACATAAGCCGACATATACGCCGCACGTGGATACGGGCGACTATATTGTTGTGGTCAACGCGGAGAAAATTCGCGTCACCGGTCGCAAGGCGACCGATAAGATGTACCACCATCACACCGGTTATATCGGTAACTTGAAGTCCATCAGCTTTGAAAAGCTGCAGGCCAAGGCCCCTGGCCGGGTGCTGGAACTGGCGGTGAAGGGTATGTTGCCCAAGAATCCGCTCGGACGTGCCATGTACCGTAAACTGAAAATCTTCGCAGGTGCTGAACACCAGCACGCTGCCCAGCAGCCTAAAGTGCTGGAAATCTAGACGTTTCGAGGCGACAGACAAGCATGAGTGAAACATATTACGCAACCGGACGACGCAAGAGCTCTACGGCCCGAGTTTTTATGAAGAAAGGCAGTGGTGCAATTACAGTCAACAAGCGCCCGCTGGATGAATACTTTGGTCGTCCGACTGCACGCATGATCGTGCGTCAGGCACTGGAAATCGTAAACCTCAACGAGCAGTTCGATGTGAACTGCACCGTCAAGGGCGGCGGTACCACCGGTCAGGCCGGCGCGATTCGCCACGGCATTACCCGCGCCATCATGAAGCACGACGGCGAACTGCGCCCCGCGCTACGCAAGGCAGGTTTCGTCACCCGCGATGCCCGCGAAGTGGAACGCAAGAAGGTCGGTCTGCGCAAAGCACGCCGCGCCACTCAGTTCAGCAAGCGTTAAGCTGTTGGCGGATCGTCTAACGGCAGGACAGTGGCCTCTGACGCCTCTAATCTAGGTTCGAATCCTAGTCCGCCAGCCATAAACAGGAAACCCGCCGCAAGGCGGGTTTTTTGTGCCACTTGAAAGTGTTGTAAAAAAACATCACCTGCTGTGCAATGTTGTTTTTTTGAAAATAGTTGTTGCATTTCTGGTTTTTTCTGCGCTAAAGTAGCGCCTCGTAACGATTATCTTGTGTTGCTTATAGCTATGAGTAAGAGGAGTTCTCTCATGAACAAAAAGTTTCTTGTAACAGCAATGAGTCTGGTGCTGGCCGGTGGTATGGGTCTGGCCAATGCAGACGTTGTACTCTACGGTCAGTTGGACGTATCGATCGATTCTACCGATGTTGACGGCGGCGAAGACGACATCAATATGGGTTCTAACCGTTCCGCTGTTGGTGTGAAGGGCAAGGAAGATCTGGGCGGCGGTTTGAAGGCTGTCTATAAGGTTGAATGGCAGGTTGATATTGATGACTCAGAGCAGGGTCCCGGCACCAACGAAGATGATACCGAGGGTCGTAACAATAGTGAATTCAAAGGCCGTGACATGTTTGTCGGTCTGAAGGGTAACTTTGGTCGTGTACTGTTCGGCAGCATGTCTACCGCCTACAAGTCGCCAGCTTCCAAGCTGGATCCGTTCTACCGTACCCGTAACCAGTCTCGTAACATCGGTTTGCAGTCTGGCTTGCACAAAGGTCGTGGCGAAGAAGGTCAGGGCCGTGCGACCAACACCATCCGTTATGATTCACCTTCCCTCAGTGGCTTCAAGCTGGCGGCGACTTACACTCTTGATAATAACAAGAGCGACGCCAACGATGATGATCCCTACAGCCTGGGCGTTACCTACAAGGGCGGCAACCTGTACGGTTTCGCTTCCTACCTGACCACACAGGCTGGCGATGACGACAGTGTTTTCCAGATTGGTGCCAAGTACAAGATGGGTGATGCTGCTGTTTGGGGTATGTACGAAGTTGACGATGGTCGTATCTCCGGCACAACCGGCACCGACAAGGGTGCTGACATCTTCAATTTAGGCGGTTCCTACAAAATTGGTAATAATCTGGTCTCTTTCGATTATGCCGAAGGAAGTGAATCCGACAACAATACAGTGCCGGAATATACTACCTGGCGTATTGGTGGCAAGCACATGTTTAGCAAGCGCACCATGGTCTACTTGACTCACTCGAATCAAGATATAGATGGTGCAGGTGAAATTGATATCACCTCACTGGGTCTGCGCATCAAGTTCTAAGCGAAACCTTGTTTCGTAATAGAATTGAAACGGGGTCTTCGGACCCCGTTTTTTTATGCTGGCGATTTGTATTGCTGGTGTTTGCGTGCCTGATTTCCGCGTGCGCGGTAACGACAAGCCAGCCACCGACACACCTGATTGCCGAGGTTCATCCGGGAGGCACGCAGCGCATTGCCTTCTCACCTTCCGGCCAATGGTTGGCCAGTGGTGGACTGCATGGGGGCTTGTTTGTCTGGTCGGTTGCCGAGGGGGTGCTGGTACATCGCCTGAAGGCGCACCGTTCGAGAGTACGAGCCCTGGCCTGGCGAGATGAGACACATCTGTTTAGCGTCGATCGGAAAGGCGAGCTGCGTTTGCATGATGTCGAGTCTGGTCGCATACAAACTCAGTATTCCGCCGGACCGGTTCAGGCCATGGTACTTACCGCAAATCGACAACGCCTGCTGCTGGGGCAGGGGACTCGTGTGTTATGGATTGATGCGACAAGTCTCAGTGTGGAAGCGCACTATGACGTTAGCAGCAAAGTTATCTCGCTGGCAGTGAGCGTGGATGGAAATCAGATTGCCGTCTCAACAGCAAACGGTCGCGTGCAGGTGGCAGACAGTAGCCTGACTCGCTGGCGCGAGCTGGAACGCCCGACGACCGATGCCAATGACCTGCGTTTCTCACCAGATGGTCGAACTCTTTTGGCGGGTGGCTGGTTCGGGTTGCTGGACTGGGATGTTGATAGTGGCACCCTGCAAACCAGGCCAACAGATCACTTCGGGCAGGTTATTTCGGTGGATATCAGCCCGGATGCACAACGCTGGATCAGCCTCGGGCGACATACGGATTCCATGCTCTATCTGATCGATGCACGTAATAATCACGTGCTCCGTCGTATGCAGGCCCATGAACTCTGTGGCTGGCAGGCGCGCTTTAGTCCGAACGGACGCTATGTAGCCAGCGCGGGTGAAGAAGGCTCGATACATATTTTTGATCTGGAGGAGCCGTATCGGCCGGTAGCGCGATGGGTTGACGAGAGTGAATAGTTCGGCTGATTAAAATCCTCGCAGCGTCATGTTGATCTTTTCAGCAGGCCAAGCAATTCAATCATGCCAATAGCCTCCGTATTTTCGGATATTGGGAAGCGCTCTTTTCCCGAGTAAACAACGAACTTCTTTGTGGCTTTTATTTCTTTGCAGGCTCTATGAAACCCGGGTCTTGTTTTCGGTGCAGATGAGCGCTTGATTTCAATTCCCCAGATTTCTTGTTGGGATTTTTCCAGAATCAGATCTACTTCAGTTTGTTCACTGGTTCTATAGTAGCTTGCTCTCCATTTATCAGATAAGTTGCCAAGGATATTTTCAACAACAAACCCTTCCCAAGAATGTCCCGATACCGGGTTTCCCAACAGGTCATCGTATTCAGAAATAGAGAGTAAGTGATGCAGTATCCCGGTATCTCGTATATAAACCTTGGGTGATTTAACCAGCCTTTTTTTAGTATTTCCTGCCCAGGGCGGAAGCTGGCGAACCATATATAAATCAGTCAGTACATCCAGATAGTTTCTGATTGTGGTATGCGAAACTTCCAGGCTTTTTCCCAAAGATGACATATTGACTTGCTGGCCCTGATAGTGGGAGAGCATTTTCCAGAACCTGCTCATTTTTGACGCTGAGATATTTATTCCAAGCTGAGGAATATCCCGTTCAATATAAGAAGAGATAAAGTCAGATCGCCATTTCCAGCTTTCATTGTCATTGGCGGCTAAATAACTTTGAGGATACCCGCCTCTGAACCACAGTTTTTCAGGTGAAAATTCCAAAGGCTCTTGTGCCGCAATTTCTGGAACAGAAAAAGGTTTGAGTTCCAGATAACGGATGCGTCCTGCCAGGGACTCTGATGTTTGTTGTAACAGGTCACGCGAAGCTGACCCTAAAAGCAAAAATTGAGCTGAGCTCTCTCCGGCCCTTTTTCGACGATCAATGAGGCCGCGAAGAATTTTAAATAAGTCAGGTTTGAGCTGAACCTCATCAATAATGAGAAGCTTGTTCTCAAAAGTTCTTAAATACCCTTCCGCATCATCAAGCTTGGCCAGATCAGAATCGAGCTCGAGATCCAGATAAGAGATGGGCTTGTTGATATTGGTTTTTGATATTTCCAGCGCCAGCGTTGTTTTACCTACCTGCCGCGATCCTAAAAGGGCTACAGCGGGCATATTTTGCAGAGCTTCAATAAGTTCGTTTGTTAAAAGCCGGGGTATCATGTACGGCATTATGAAATTATATTTTTCATAAAGCAATAATATTAGTAATAATATTGTAATTTGAAACTTATGTTTTCAGAATGCCCCTGAATCCGACTGACTAAAGACACTCGCCCAAGGTGCTACAATGCCGCCTTTTCAGCATCAGCGCGGCCCGACATGCCTCATCGCATTCGCGAAATCCCCTACAACTATACGTCTTTTTCCGATCGTGAGATTGTGCTGCGCTTTCTCGGTGAAGAGATGTGGGCGGTTATCGAAAAACTGCGCGCAGAGCGGCGTACCGGGCGTTCCGCACGTATGTTATTCGAGGTGCTTGGCGACCTGTGGGTGGTGACACGAAATCCGTACATACAGGATGACCTGCTGGAGAACCGCAAGCGTTTCGAACAGCTGGTGCAGGCATTGAACCATCGTCTGGATCAGGTCGTCAGTCGGGCCAACGGTAATATTGAGGCATTGCGACTGGTGGAACGAACACGCGATGCGGTCAGCGCCTTTACTGCCTGGTTCCCCAAAACGCGTGATCTTCGTGCGCGCATTCGCAAACGGCTCGCGCGTGTGACCCGTGCCGATAACGTTGACTTTGGTGGATTGGCACGCGTGTCTCATGCCACCGATGCAACAGACTGGCGCGTTGAGTTGCCGTTCGTCGTTATTTGTCCCGATAGCGAGCAGGAAATGCTCACCGTAGTACGTGTGTGTATCGAGTTGGGATTGACGGTTATTCCACGCGGTGGTGGCACCGGCTATACCGGTGGTGCGGTGCCGTTACACGGTGATGCTGTAGTGATCAACACCGAAAAGCTGGAAGCGCTTGGCGACCTGGAAATGCGTACGCTGGAAGGTGTCAGTCAGCCTGTGCCGACAATTCGTGCGGAAGCAGGCGTAGTGACGCGACGGGTTGCAGAGCGTGCTGAGGCGGTGGGCTATGTTTTTGCAGTAGACCCAACATCACAGGATGCTTCTACGATAGGCGGAAACGTGTCCATGAATGCCGGCGGCAAGAAAGCGGTATTGTGGGGTACGACGTTGGATAATCTGGTGTCATGGCGCATGGTCACGCCGAACGGTGACTGGATGGAAGTTGAACGGCTCGACCACAACCTTGGCAAGATTCACGAGCAGGAAACCGTGCGTTTTCGCATTCATCGCTATGAAGCCGATGGTGTGACATGCAAGGGCGAAGCAGAACTGTTAGAGATGCCTGGTAAGGCCTTGCGTAAGGAAGGTCTGGGTAAAGATGTCACCGACAAGTTCCTTGGTGGTTTGCCCGGTATCCAGAAAGAAGGTTGTGACGGGTTGATTACCTCGGCGGTGTTTATTGTTCATCGCATGCCAAAACAAATGCGTACGGTTTGCCTGGAATTTTTTGGCTCCGACCTTGCGCGTGCCGTACCTGCCATTGTTGAAACCAAAAATTATATTGATGCGCTGGATGGGGTCGTATTGTCCGGACTTGAACACCTCGACGAACGCTATGTGCGTGCTGTGAAATACAGCACCAAGGCGCCACGCCGTGAGTTACCGAAGATGGTGCTGGTGATGGATATTGCCGGTGACGATGAAGCGAAAGTTGCCGAAGCAGCATCGACGGTGGTGCGCCTTGCTAATCTACGCGGTGCGGAAGGATTTATTGCCACTAGTCCGGAAGCCCGCCGACAATTCTGGCTGGATCGCGCACGCACCGCTGCAATTGCAGCGCATACCAACGCATTCAAGATTAACGAAGATGTGGTGATTCCGCTCGACCGGCTTTCGGAATACAACGAAGTGATTGAATGCATCAATATCGAATATTCGACGCGGAACAAGCTGACGATGATCGATGCGGTACGCAGTTATCTCAGTGGTACGTTGCCGGAACTGAGTCAACAGGACGATTACGAAGACAGTAAAGAAAGCCGCGCTATCCTTGCGGAGAAGCAGCGTGTCGCATGTGAGCACCTCGATGCAATTAGCGAATACTGGAATGCTTTGCTGTCCAGGCACAAACAGCCCGCCGCACAGCATCGGGATTTATGTGAAAACGTGGACGATGCTGCAATACTCAGCGACGATCGTCTGATAGATTTGTTATTGCGCCGCGATCTGCGCATTTCTTACCGGGATGCAGTTGAACAACCCCTCAAGGATATTTTTACCGGGCGTGAATTTGAGCCGGTGCGCGCACGGCTGGATGCGATTCACACAGAACTGCGCTCCGGGCGCTTGTTTGTCGCCACCCATATGCACGCCGGGGACGGTAACGTACATACCAATATACCGGTCAACTCCAATGACTATGCCATGCTGCACGAGGCTGAGCGTATTGTAGACCGTGTGATGGAACTGGCCCGTTCACTGGGCGGGGTTATATCCGGTGAACACGGCATTGGTCTGACCAAGATTCGTTACCTGGATGATGATGTGCTGGAAGCGTTCAGACAGTACAAACAAACGGTAGATCCCAAAGGCATTTTCAATCGCGGAAAACTGCTCAAGGGTTCCGGATTGGAAAACGCCTATACACCTTCATTGCGATTAGTGCAGCAGGAAGCCTTGCTGTTGGAAGCCAGCGAATTGGGCGAGCTGAATAACGATATCAGTAACTGCCTGCGTTGCGGCAAGTGCAAGCCGGTGTGTACGACGCATATTCCGCGCGCCAACCTGCTGTACTCGCCGCGCAATAAAATACTCGCAACCGGTATCGTCATTGAAGCCTTCCTTTATGAGGAACAGACTCGTCGGGGTATTTCTATACACCATTTCGATGAGATGAATGACGTTGCCGATCATTGCACCATTTGTCACAAGTGCCTGGCACCTTGTCCGGTGGATATTGATTTTGGCGAAGTGTCGGTACGCATGCGTAGTATTCTGCGTGAACAGGGGAAAAAGCGTTTCAGTCCCAGTAGCTGGGCAGCCATGGCCTTTCTTAATGTGACTGACCCGACCACGATCAAGTTGTTGCGCAAGGGCATGATTGAATGGGGTTACAAAGGGCAAAGAATAGCGCGGCGCGTGCTGCATACCATGACGGGACGCAGCAAGCAGACACCGCCACCCGCTACGACCGGAAAACCGAAAATGGTCGAACAAGTCGTACACTTTATGAAAAAGCCCATGCCGGATGGATTGCCCTCGCAAACTACCCGCGCCATGTTGGGCATCGAAGACCGTAACGTCGTGCCGATTCTTCGTGACTCCGCCAAAGTTAACGAAGATTCCGATGCTGTATTTTACTTCCCGGGCTGCGGTTCCGAGCGGTTGTTCAGTGAAGTTGGTCTGGCAACGCTGGCGATGCTTTATGAAGTTGGCGCGAAAACCGTGTTGCCGCCGGGTTATCTGTGCTGCGGTTACCCGCAAACTTCGTCCGGTGATCTCGACAAGGGTAAGCAGATCAGCACCGACAATCGGGTGTTGTTCCATCGCGTCGCCAACACGCTTAATTACATGGACATCAAAACCGTGATCTTGTCCTGTGGCACCTGCATGGATCAGTTGCAGCAATACCAGTTCGATAAAATTTTCCCGGGTTGCCGTTTACTCGACATCCACGAATACCTGATGGAGAAGGGCGTGTCGCTTGAGGGTGTGGAAGGTCAGCAATATCTCTATCATGAGCCTTGTCATACGCCGATGAAAACCCATAACTCGCTCAAGGTGGCTACACAGTTGATGGGCGTGGAAGTAAAGTTGTCGGATCGTTGTTGCGGAGAAGCCGGCACGCTGGCGGTTTCGCGCCCGGATATTTCTACTCAGTTGCGTTTCCGCAAGCAGGAAGAACTGCACAACGACTTGATGGAGTTAACGGGCAAGGACCGCGTTAGTGATGGTTCGGTAAAACTTTTAACATCCTGCCCCGCCTGCCAGCAAGGATTGTCGCGCTATGCTGAAGATACCGGGCTGGAAACTCGCTACATTGTTACCGAGCTGGCCGATCGTCAGCTGGGGAATGGGTGGCAGAAAAACTTTGTTGCCCGCATTCGCGACGGCGGTATTGAACGCGTGCTGTTGTAGTCTGGGTTTACCATCGCCTGTACGACTCTTAAAAAACCTCCCAAAATGGGACGCCAGTACTTGCTCCCATAACGGGAGCATGTTAGGTTGTGTCCATGAGAGTGATCGCAAAGTCCAGGCTGAGGCAGTTCTGGAAAAGCAACCCAAGATATAGCGATGCGAAAAAACAAATGGCGGCATGGTATAACTATTGCGCGAGGGCGAAGTGGAGTACCCCGCACCAGTTGAAGGCGAGTTTACGGAATGCGAGTATTTTGAAGAAGAATCGCGTCGTTTTTAACCTGTGTGGTAACAAATACAGAATAGTTGTACTTATGGACTATGCCCGGCATGGGATGTTGATTCGGTTTGTGGGGACACACAAGGAATATGACGAGCTCGGGGATATTGAAAATATTTGAGGTGCGAAATGAAACTTAAGCCTGTTAAAAATGAGCGTGAGCTGAACCGTGCATTAAAGCGCATCGATGAGTTGTGGGGTGTAAAACCCAATACAGAAAAAGGTGATGAGCTGGATGTTTTAATGCTGCTCGTTGAGAAGTATGAAGATGAAAATTATGCGATTCCCACCTCAGATCCTGTTGAAGCGATCAAGTTTCTAATGGAGCAAAATAGCTTGATCCGTAAAGACCTTGAGCCGTATATCGGGACGAGTGGCCGTGTATCCGAAGTGCTGAGCAAAAAGCGAAGCCTGACGCTGGGCATGATCAAGAAGTTACACGAGGGTTTGAAAATTCCATACGATTGTCTAATCGCATAAGATAAGTCTTGATAGCTACGTAGCCTGTATCATTCGCTTATCAGCGTGACAATCGTTTCACCATCCCTCTTGTTTATATCAAGCGCCACTTCGCAATACTCTGGTAGTACGTCAACAGGTGTTGGATCATCAGAACAGTTACAGCCAGCGATAATACCCGTGTAGAAGATTCCTGCACGCACCTGAATATGAGCATCCGTTTCCGATGTGCTGATAACCATAACTCGAAAGGGTTCGTCACTGACATAACTGCTTTGCGAAAGACCGGCCTGAAGCGGTAGCTGCGAAGCATCCAGATGCTCGATTTCAGTTTTAAGCGTATCGTTGAAACTGGAGCCTCCCTGGTTCAGGAGTGCTTTGCTTAATTGGGTCATTTTTTGGGCATTAGTCTTTCAACCAACCAACTTCGGCCATGCATTATTATTAGCCTTGAAATATGTCTTCAGATTTTTAGGCCGATACTTTGCATCGCTTTCCCAGCGCTCTTTCACCGATTTATGCATCAACACCTCGCCCTTGCCATGATCTATCGGCCGGTAATATGGGCTTTTCGAGCGATAGATAAGCTTGCGCGAGTTGTGTAGCGTCGCGTCGGGTTTCATTTCAAGCCCTTTTCGCAAATGCGGCTCAAATGCCAGACCGGCTTTCTGTGCTTCGCGCATCATCCAGTCCAGGGCATAGTCTGATGCAAGTCCGCCATTTTTATCAGGCGCATAACTGCCGCCGATATTACTGTGTACACCAGAAAACCAGACTTGCTTCAGGTCAACGCCTGCACGTGGTTCCCAGACGGTGGGCTCAAAGTCGCTGCGCAGTTCATCGATGGCCATGGCATGGCGAGCAACCTTGATGATGGGCCCCATTTTGTTGTCGTAAAATTCATCCTTGCGATCGAGCAGGCCGAGAAAGGAAAAGGGTATACCAAGTGCGCCGACCGTATCCCATACACCGGCAAAAGCGATTTCACGTTTGGAGTGTGAGTGTTCGCGGCGAAATGAAACTGATTTTTCACCTTTAGGGCTATATTTCTTACCGGACTTTTTGTAGTGATCGAAGCCTTGCTGTATGAGCTTTGCATCGGCGCGCTTGAGAATGCCAATGTTATTGATCATGCCGCACAGGGCGCGCACAGTGTAGGCGCCACGGCTGAAGCCGAACAGAAACAGTTCGTCGCCCGGTGCATAGTTCTGAACGATATAGCGGTAATCGTCCATGATGTTCTTGTCGATACCCTTGCCGGTCGTGCCGCCGCTGACTTTGGCATAGTAAGAGCCAATGCCCCAGTCGTAGAAGATTTGTTGCGGTGCCTGGTCAGTGCCAACCGGTTTGATAGCGCGAGCCAGTTTCAGGACATTGGTCGGGAAGTCTTTATCCAGATCTTTCTCGGGCCGGTTCCAGGTTCCATCGGCGCAAATTACAATCCTTTTTTTCATAATCAATCATCCTCTGATTTGTCTGTTATTAAAACTACACGGTGCGTGTTTCCACCCCGTTAGCCGTACCCAGCAGCAAAACATCAGCCGGCCGGTTTGCGAAAATGCCTACCGTGACAACACCCGGGATGTTGTTCAGCGTGGTTTCCAGCGAACAGGGTTCCATGATCTCCAGTCCCTTCACGTCCAGAATAATATTCCCGTTATCGGTGGTGAACCCTTTGCGCAGTTCCGGTGTGCCGCCATGCTTGACCAGCTCGCGTGCGACATAACTCTGCGCCATGGGAATCACTTCGACAGGTAGCGGGAAAGCCCCGAGCATCCTGACCAGCTTGCTTTCATCACAGATGCAGATAAATTTTCGGCTGGCACCGGCGACAATCTTTTCACGCGTCAACGCGCCACCACCACCCTTGATCAGGTGCAGTTGCTCGTTGGTTTCATCCGCACCATCTACGTAGACGGACAGCTCCCCGGCCTGGTTCAGATCCATTACCGGAATACCGTGTCCTTTCAAACGTTCGGCGCTGGCGATAGAGCTGGCGACAGTGCCGTCAATCTTGCCCTTGATCTTCGCCAGGGCATCGATGAAGAAATTGGCGGTCGAGCCGGTGCCGACACCGATAATAGTGCCGCTCTCCACATACTCGATGGCCGCTTCGGCTACCTGCTTCTTGAGTTCGTCCTGATCCATTGTGCGCTCCTGAAAATCGATTCCCCGGATAATACCGGACAATCAAATTGACTCCCACCCTGTTCCGTTTATTATCCGGGTATGCCAGATAAATATTTGAAAATGATCCTCAACTCACGGGTCTACGACGTCGCCAGCGAAACGCCACTGGATTTTGCGCGCACCTTGTCCGCCCGGCTGGGTAATGCCGTGTGGCTGAAGCGCGAAGACTTGCAGCCGGTGTTCTCCTTCAAACTGCGCGGTGCCTATAACAAGATCGCCAATCTTGATGCTGCTGCCTGCGAGAACGGTATTATCACCGCCTCGGCCGGAAATCATGCCCAGGGCGTCGCGCTGGCCGCCAAACATCGCGGCATCAAGTCGCTGATAGTGATGCCGCGTACCACGCCCGGTATCAAGGTCAACTCCGTACGTGCGCTGGGCGGAAAGCCTCTGTTGCACGGCGACACCTACGACGAGGCTTACGGGCACGCGCAACTATTGGCAGACGAGCGCGGTATGGTGTTTATCCATCCCTACGATGATCCTGAAGTGATCGCAGGGCAGGGCACTGTGGCAATGGAGATTCTGCAACAACAACGAGAGCCGATTCACGCCGTATTCGTACCCGTCGGCGGCGGTGGTCTGATTGCCGGCATGGCGACCTACATCAAGGCATTGCGTCCCGAAGTTCGCGTCATCGGCGTAGAGCCTGAAGACGCGCCGTGCATGTACGAAGCGCTAAAGCGCAAACGACGTGTGGTGCTCGATCAGGTCGGTATTTTTGCGGATGGTGTGGCAGTCCGTCAGGCCGGCAAAGAACCTTACCGGTTGGCACGCAAATTTGTCGATGAAATCATGTTGGTTACTACCGATGAAATCTGTGCAGCTACCAAGGACATCTTCGACGATACCCGCGCCATGGTAGAACCGGCCGGTGCCCTGGCCGTAGCCGGGGTAAAGAAATACGTCGAGCGCGAAGGCATCACTGACGAATGTCTGATTGCGATCAACAGCGGCGCCAATATCAATTTTGATCGCCTGCGCCACGTAGCTGAACGTGCTGAAATTGGTGAACGCCGTGAAGCGTTGTTAGCAGTAACCATCCCCGAAGAGCCGGGCAGTTTCATGAAATTTTGTCGCACACTGGGCAAACGAGGCATTACGGAATTTAACTATCGTTACGCGGCTAACGGCGATGCCCACGTGTTCGCAGGTGTGCAGTTGAGCGGCGGCGATGAAGAACGTGCGGAGTTGCTCGAAACCTTGCAGGGCGAGGGCTATGCCGTCGTCGATATGACCGACAATGAAATGGCCAAAACGCATATCCGGTTTATGGTCGGTGGACACGCGAGCGGTATTGAGGATGAAGTGTTATACCGTTTTGAGTTCCCCGAACGTCCTGGCGCATTGTTGAAGTTCCTTTCGAGTATGGGCAAGCGCTGGAATATCAGCTTGTTCCACTACCGGAATCACGGTGCAGCTTATGGTCGTGTGCTGGTCGGCGTCCAGGTTCCATCTGCGGATCGAAAGGGTTTCCGGGCCTCATTGGATGAGCTTGGATATACCTGGTTCGAGGAGCTGGATAATCCGGCTTATACGTTGTTTCTTGGGTAGGATTCCCCGTCATCCCGGCATGCGCCGGAATGACGGAGGTTTGGCAAGCCGATGCCTTCCGTCTAAGCAGGTTTTTTATCTTCACGCCCCAAAATAAAATCCCACTGCTTCTTCGTAAACGGCATGATTGACAACCGGTTTCCTTTACGCACCAACGGACAATCTTCCAACGATTTATACTCCTTCAATTCCTGCAAACTGATTAACCGCTTAGTCATCCGCTTGTAGCGAATATCAACCATAATCCAGCGTGGATTATCAGGGTCGCTCTTCGGGTCGTAATACTTTTCTTCCGGATTGAACGCTGTGTGATCCGGGTAGCCTTCCCGTACTACCTCCATCAGGCCAACGATCCCCGGTTCCTTGCAATTGGAATGGTAGAAAAATACCATGTCGCCTTTCTTCATGTCGTCGCGCATCATGTTGCGGGCCTGATAGTTGCGTACACCGTCCCAGTGTTCGGTTTTTTTTGGCATTTTTTTCAGGTGTTCGATGCCGAATACGTCGGGTTCGGATTTCATCAGCCAGTAGTTCATGGTTTGCTCCAGAAGAATTTCGTTATTTAAATTCAGTGATTCGGTGTTCGGTTGCGACCGCACACAGCGGTACATCCCAGTCTTTCGCGGGCAGGTAATTAACCTGCTGGAGGTCGAAGGCCAGTCCTATCAGCCGGGGTTTTTGCCAGTGCCGGCGGCGCAGCAGGTGGGCGAAGCTACGGTCGTAAAATCCACCTCCCATGCCCAGCCGGTTGCCGCGCGCGTCGAAGCCGACCAGTGGCACCAGCACAAGGTCCAGTGCGAAAGCCTCAATGCGTCTCACGTGCTCGATTTCAGGTTCGGCGATGTCATAACGGTTTTTAAACAGGGGTGTATCCGGCTCATAACGTGCGAACCACAAGTGGTTTTCACCGAAGGGACGCAACACAGGCAGGTAGACTTGTTTCCCCAATGCCCAGGCGCTGTCAATCAGAAACCGGGTATCGACCTCTCCATCGGCTGCCAGATAGACGGCAATGCGTCGGCTATTACGGAACAGGCGATGCTGCATGAGTCTTTGGCAGAGGATACGCGATCGTCGCTGATGTTCGCCGGGTTCGATGGCGCGTCGAAGCTTGCGAAGTTTTTTGCGCTGGTCGGAACGGCTTGTCATGGATGTAGGATAATACAAAGGTACCCTTCGCGAATACTGCTATTATCGGCAGTATAAACAATTCAAACTGTCTTCGAGCATCGATTTTCGCATAGGTGTAACTATATGGCTAAATCTGTTTATTTATTTTTAGCAATCTTTCTTTCTCTAACAACGACACAGGCTTATGCATGTCGGTGTAATCAGCCCTCTATGCAGGAAGCCTATGACGCTTCAGCGCTTGTCGTTCAGGCAAATGTTTCAGACTTCGCCAGTATGCCTTCTGGTGAGGGCAATGTAGCGATACTGAAAACAAAACAGACGTGGAAAGGACAAGCTCTGGACAAGATTTCTGTTATCAGTCTGACCAATTGTCATTTTTCGTGGGAAGTTGATAAACAGTACATTGTTTTTTTACATGAAGAATCAAACGGAATGTATAGCACTGACAAATGCATGGGGAATGTGTCCGGCGAAGAGGGTGAAAGCGCCGTTAGATGGCTGGAAGAAAACAGTATGTCAAAATAGGCGCTTTCCGCGAATACCGTATTTAGTTTTTCGAAATATTCCGTAAATAAGCGATGAACTTATTTTTATCCGCCCAAACAATTTCGGATATTTCTTCATTAGAAGTCCGGCCATCCTGGGTTTTTAAAGTAAGTGGTGGCACGATGAAGCTCTTTGGTATCTTAACTGCTATGTCAAAATCAATTAGGTAAGGCGATCCGACCCACAATGCTGCATAACCGGCATGGCCTACTTCAAGATTGGTTTCCGAACAATTTTTATTATTTGATATATTGGTAAAAATTATAAATTTTTGACCTGCTCTTATACCGACCGGGTTGTTATAAGTATTATAAATTTTCATTCTCGAATTAATTTTCGTATTTTTAAACGGCTCAATCACTTCAACCTCATACACAATCCCACAATCTGAATTTGAAGTGATGGCGCTAACAACATTTACAAATGCAACTATTTCCGCGTCGTTATAAAGTTCATTTATTGTTACTCTTGCAATCTTCGTTGCACTGAGATTTGAACAAGAAAAAAACAATAAAACAAAATGCAGGATTATTTTTTTCATTAGTAAATAATCTTGCCATACGTAGATAATTCGAATGCCGCACCCATTTCTTTTAACTCTGGTACTTTCGGCACATTATTATAATTCCCCCAATGACATATCTCATGAAGTAGTGTAGCGCCAGCAACATACACTGCCCGACCTTTTTTGTTTTTATCTGTGCTTGTGGAATGACTTTTCTCAAAATCAGCAATTACTTGTATATGAATTTCAATTGCATGAGGTTTGGAATGTCGGAAACAGCCATAAGCTTTAGGTACCCCGCATTGACCACTATGTAAATTCGTAATACGTATCATAGGGGAAGCCCCCCAGATTAATGCTGCCTTAAACGCGGTTAACGTTAAATTTCCGTATTTACTTATATTCTTAATAATTTTCGGAACTCTAGATAACTTGGGGAAATCCTTTTTTACATAATGTGTAAATAAAGGATATTTTTTTTGATCAGTAACTGATAGTTTCATGCTGTCGAACATCCCTTGACCATGCATTATCTTTAAGTACTTCATACCACAACCATAAAAATTATGGTAAGTGCAAATAGGGATAACAGGGCCAGAAAGGTGGGCTGCCCACAAATTTTTCTAAGGAGGCTAACTTTAAAGGCACCTTCCGCGAATACCGTGGCAGTAACTGCCCTTGAACCAGAGGTTCAGGTGGGGATGAGTGCCGGACCTAAGGCTTTCCACTCGAGGCGGACATGCTCACTGGCCCTGCAAGCCGATCCCCGGGGACTATTATTAGGCTCAAGGAGATCTTAACCGCTCACGAGTACCGCAGAAGATGCGAGTCTTGAGTATAACCCAAACTCAGAATTCGAGCTGGTTTCCCTGGTTCAGGGCGACGTCGATTTTGTCTTGCAAGGCGCGAATGCGCTTACTGACATCAAACTGGTAGTCCTGTTTGGTGCCACGGTTTTCGAGGAGTTCGTGGGCCATGTTGAGGGCGGCCATGACGGCAATGCGGTCGGCACCGACAATTTTTCCGGTATCGCGAATTTCTTTCATTTTGTCGGTCAGGAACTCGGCCGAGGCAAACAGCGCCTCGCGCTCGTCATCGGGACAGGCGACCAGATATTCCTTGTCGAGGATATGTATGCGCATGGGGCTGGCCTTGCTCATGCGTTCTGCTCCATGGCCTTGAGGCGGTTGATCATGGCTTCTACCCGGGTGCGGGCCATTTCGCTTTTTTCGATCAGGCCGGCACGTTCGGTAACCATGGAATCCTGCTGGTTGCGCAGCGAGCGATTTTCCTCTTTCAGGCGGGTGATGGTGGTGACGAGTTCCTCAAGTCGGGATTCCAGCTTGAGGAGTTCCTGTTCGGTGACAGATTGCGGGCTTTTTTGTGTCATGCGCACACTATAGAGAAGGCCCAAAAATGCGTCAATGTCGGTGCTGTGCAATAATTGGCCAATGTCAGAAAATCAAGGCCTTGAGTACTACGATGTGCAGGATATTCTGGATCTTGCCAACCCCGGCGCGGACCCGGCTGACAGCCACGGCCTGCTCTGTGGTCTGATCTGTGCCTCAGGCTTTGCCGACCCCCAGCGTTGGCTGCCGGAGGTGTTCGACGATTTTAACCCTCGCGATACGGCGCATGCCAAGGCTTATCAGTGCCTGCAATCGGTCTACGAACATACACTGGCCGGCTTGCACAGCGAGGAGCTGGATTTCGAGCTGTTGCTGCCGGATGATGGCGCACCGCTGGCTGAGCGTACCGAATCGCTGGCGGCCTGGTGTAGCGGTTATTTGTCCGGCCTCGGATTGGGCGGCTTGCAGGAACAAGGCAGCCTGTCGGATGAACTTTCCGAGTTGCTCGATGATATGGCGCAGATTGCTCGGGTGAATTTTGATCTGGAGAACCCTGACGAGGACGAGAATGTAGCTTTTGAAGAGGTTGTCGAATATTTGCGTATCGGCGTCCTGTTCGTTCACGATGAATTACAACCGGCCGCTACGCCGCAACAGATCCAGTAATCGCCATGGAAGCTAAAGAATTTGCCCGCCGTCGCAAGCAATTGATGCGCATGATAGGGTCAGACAGTATTGCGATTCTGCCGACTAACCCAGAGCAGTCACGAAATCGTGACGTAGATTTCCCGTTCCGTGCCGACAGTGATTTCTTTTATCTGAGCGGTTTTGCCGAACCCGATGCTGTGGTGGTGTTGGTACCAGGCCGGGAACATGGCGAATACCTGTTGTTCTGCCGCGATCGCGATCCGAAAATGGAAACCTGGCACGGCCGTCGTGCCGGTCCGGAAGGTGCGGTTGAACGTTTCGGTGCAGATGATGCTTTCCCGATCAGCGATATCGATGACATCCTGCCCGGTCTGCTGGAAGGTCGGGATCGTGTCTTCTATACCATGGGTGTGGAGCCTGATTTCGATTCTCGCGTCATCGGTTGGGTAAACCATATTCGCAGTCAGTCACGTGCCGGCAAGCATGCTCCGGATGAGTTTGTGTCGCTTGAGCATTTCATACACGACATGCGTTTGTACAAAAGTCGTGCCGAGATCAAGACCATGCGCCAGGCAGCCAACATTTCTGCGCGCGCGCACAAGCGTGCCATGCAGGTGTGTGAGCCGGGCATGATGGAATACGAGCTGGAAGCGGAGTTTTTGTACGAGTTCCGCAAGGCGGGTGGCGAACCAGCCTATCCGTCGATAGTTGGTGGTGGCGAGAACGCCTGCATTCTGCACTACACTGAAAACGATGCGCCACTGAATAAGGGTGAGCTGGTGTTGATTGATGCGGGCGCAGAACATGAATGTTACGCCTCCGATATCACCCGTTGCTTCCCGGTGGGGGGGCGTTTCAGCAAGGCACAGCGTGCCATCTACGAACTGGTGCTGGATGCGCAACTGGCAGCAATCGAAGAAGTGTATCCGGGGAATGACTGGAACGCGCCGCACGTGGCGGCAGTCAAGGTACTGACTCGCGGGCTGGTGAAACTCGGTTTGCTCAAAGGGCGACCGGCGGCGCTTATAAAAGAGCAGGCTTACCGGCGCTTTTACATGCATCGCACCGGTCACTGGCTGGGTATGGACGTGCACGATGTCGGTGATTACAAAGTCGGTGAAGCCTGGCGCGAACTGGAGCCGGGCATGGTGCTGACGGTGGAGCCGGGGTTGTATATTCCCGCCCACAGCAAGGGCGTGGCGCGCAAGTGGTGGAACATCGGTGTCCGTATCGAGGATGACGTTCTGGTAACTCGCGACGGTTACGATGTGCTGAGTAAAGCCACACCCAAAACGATCGACGAAATTGAAAGCCTGATGGCTTGACCAGGGAAAGCCCGTGACTGAAACCCCCTGTCGTTCAGATGCTCTCATTGTTGGCGGTGGCCTGGTCGGTGCCAGTCTGGCGCTGGCGCTGGGACGTGCCGGGCTTGACGTTACTATTGTTGAATCACACCCGTTCCGTATCAATGAACAACCCAACTACGATGAGCGCAGTATTGCATTGGCGCAGGGTTCGCAGCGTATTTTCGCTGGCATGGGTTTGTGGGAGGCCTTGCGCGATGCAGTGTGTCCTATTCACACGATTCATGTTTCCGACCGTGGTCATTTTGGCTTTACCCGTCTTAAGCGCGAGCAGGAAGGTGTTGATGCATTGGGTTATGTCGCCAGCGCACGTTTGCTCGGCAATGCGCTGATACGGGAACTCGATCGTACCGACAAGGTGCGCTTGTTGACGCCTGCCCAGTTGGAATCTTTCCGTGTCGAAGGTGAGCAAGTATTCGCCACTCTGAAACAGGATGGGAAATCGCTTGAGTGCAGTACGCGCCTGCTGGTCGCGGCCGATGGTGTGCAGTCACAGGTGCGCGAGCAGTTGGGTATAGATACACACCAATGGGATTACGGGCAGACAGCAGTAATTGCCAACATAACGCCCGACAAGCCTCACAACAATGTCGCCTACGAACGCTTTACCGACACAGGGCCGATGGCGCTGTTACCGCTGAATGATAACCACTGCTCGCTGGTGTGGACCTTGCGAGCGGATCAGGTGGACGAAGTGATGGCGCTTGAAGATGAAGATTTTCTGGCGCGTTTACAGGAGCGATTCGGATATCGGCTTGGGAAGTTTGTGAAGGTTGGCGCTCGCCATGCTTATCCGTTGCAATTGCTGCGCGCCAAGCAGTCCACTTCGAAGCGATTGGCGCTGATCGGTAACGCAGTACACACGCTGCACCCGATCGCCGGGCAGGGGTTTAACCTCGGGCTAAGAGATGTGGCGGCGCTTGCGGAAGTGGTGATGGATGCGCAGCGTAACGGAAGTGATATTGGCGCTGCTGCGGTGTTGCAACGCTATGCCGAATGGAGACAAACCGACCAACGTCGTGTGGTGGCATTTACTGATGGCATGGTGCGCTTGTTCGGGCAAACTCTGTCGCCGCTGATCGGGTTGCGCAATGCAGGTATGCTGGCGCTGGATCTGTGCCCGCCTGTCAAACGTGTGTTCGGTCGTTTGACTATGGGGCGTTCGGGTCGCTTGCCGCGTCTGGCGCGCGGACTGGAGTTGTAATGACAAACAATCCTGAAACAGATTTTGATATCGTAATCAGCGGTGCTGGTCTGGTCGGGCTGGCGCTCGCTGCCGCACTCGGGCGGGACGGTTTCAGTGTGGCACTGCTTGAAGCCCGCTTGCCGGTGCAAGACTGGAAGGCGGGAAGCATAGACCTGCGTGTGTATGCGATTTCCCGTGCCTCGCAGCGTCTGTTTGAATCGCTCGGTGTCTGGTCAGCGATAGAACCCTTGGCGCAACCCTATCGTGACATGCGGGTATGGGATGCCGGTAGTGAAGGCGAAGTGCATTTTGACAGCGCCGAACTTGGCGAGCCAGACCTGGGGCATATCATCGAATCGCGAGTGATTGAACGTGCATTGCTGGAAGCTGTGGAAAACAGGGATACGGTTACACGATTTTGTCCGGCCAGCTTGCGAGAGTTTAAGGCAGTAGACGGGCGGCAGCGCATAGAACTGGAAAGCGGTGAATCGTTGACGACGCAGCTGCTGGTCGGTGCAGATGGCAAACAGTCACGCGTGCGTGACCTGGCGGGGATTCACGTTCAGGTGTCGGACTACGGCCAGCAAGCACTGGTTGCTGTAATCGCTACCGAGAAGCCGCATTGCGAAACGGCATGGCAGCGTTTCTTGTCCAGTGGCCCGCTGGCCTTCTTGCCGTTGCACGATGGTCGTTGTTCCATTGTCTGGTCGGCGACCAGTGACAAGGCGCGTGCCTTGCTGGCGCTGGATGATGAGGCATTCTGTCACAGTCTTGGCAATGCCTTTGATCACCGGCTGGGAGAAATTACCGGTTGCGGTGAGCGTGTATTGTTCCCTTTGCAGGGCCAGTCTGCCGCAAGCTATGTGCAGCCCGGACTGGCATTGGTTGGCGATGCGGCCCACGTTATTCATCCGCTTGCCGGGCAAGGTGTCAATCTGGGATTGAAAGACGTACAGGCGTTGGCGGATACGCTACACGTTGCACAGGAACAGGGCCGCAATATTGGTGCCTTCTCCGTATTGCGTCGTTTCGAACGCGCACGCCGTGGCGACAATATGCTGACTCAGGCCACCATGGGTGGATTCAAACAATTGTTTGGCAGCACTCTGGCGCCGGTACGCTTTGCCCGGGGGCTGGGCCTGAAGCTGTTTGATCGTGCGACGCCGATCAAGACACACCTCATTCGTACAGCGATGGGCCTGTAAGGCGCATAGTGAAACTCACTGAAATCAATATCTATCCGATTAAATCAACGCGTCGTATTGCGCTCAACGAAAGCGAAGTATTGCCGCGTGGCTTTCCGTGGGACCGTCGCTGGATGCTGGTCGATACCCAGGGCAAGTTTATGACTGCCCGGCAGTACCCGACACTCGCTGTTGTCGATACATGCCTGGGCGACACCGCTTTACACGTAAGCGTTGCCGGGCAACCGGAACTGAGTCTGACACTGCAAGAGAGTACTGACGAACGCACAAGCGTCACCGTATGGCGTGACCAGTGCGATGCTATTCCTGCCGGTGTCGAAGCCGATACCTGGTTCTCGGACTATCTCGGTATCGAATGTCGCCTGGTGCGCATGACCGATGATCTGGTGCGCGGTGTCGATCAGAAATATGGACGACCGGAAGATGAAGTCAGTTTTGCTGACGGTTTCCCGATGCTGCTGATTACAGAGGCATCGTTGAATGATCTGAATACAAAAATAGAAACACCGGTTTCCATGCGCCGGTTCCGCCCCAACCTTGTCGTGGATGGTGATTTGCCCTATGCAGAAGACGACTGGCTTCGTTTCCGTATTGGTGACGTTGAGTTTGAAGGGGTAAAAAATTGTTCGCGCTGCATCTTCACAACCATAGACCCGGATACCGGGATCAAACATTCCGCAATCGAACCGTTACGCACCCTCAGTCAGTATCGCAAGCGTCCTGAAGGTGGTGTGTATTTCGGTCAGAACCTGATCCCCCGCAGTGGCGGAGTGGTGCGTGTGGGCGACGTTGTTGAAGTCATTGATAAAAAAGAGAAATAGAGATGCTCTGTTTAATAATAAAGAGTCTGAATAAGACATCTGCTTGGCTGACTCTGGCCGGCAGGGTATAGTGCGCCCTCAATCTCGCGCTGCTGCGGGAGAGTGCCGGCCCAGCCGGCCGCCGAAGGCGCAACCCGCCCGGAATCGCTCAGGCAAACGGACCGTGGCAGCAGGCATTCAGCCGGATTGACTCTGGAGAGCGGCCACCGTATCTGAGTGGCCCACCGAAGGGGACGGTAGCCATTGGCTGCTTACACTCTCAGGTTACCGGACAGAGGGGCGACGGATTTATTTGCCGTCGTTCCAGGTTTCGGACGGCGTACAGCCAACGCTTTTAACAACACAGAGTCAGTTATGGGAAACAGAACCCCCCTGTACGAATCACACAAGGCCATGGGCGCCAGGCTGGTGGATTTTGCCGGCTGGGATATGCCGATCCACTATGGTTCGCAGCTTGAAGAACATCATATTGTGCGTCGCGATGCGGGGATGTTCGATGTTTCGCACATGACGGTCGTTGACCTGCACGGTGCAAAGACCCGCGACTTCCTGCGCTATCTGCTGGCCAACAATATAGACAAGTTGCAGGATGCCGGAAAAGCCTTGTACACCTGCCTGCTCAATGAGCAGGGCCGTATACTGGACGATCTTATCGTCTATTTTCTAACCGAGGAAAATTTCCGTCTGGTCGTTAATTCTGCGACACGTGAAAAAGATCTGGCGTGGATTGTGAAACAGGCCGCTGCCTTCGACGTGCAGGTTATCGAGCAGCCGCAGTTGGCGATGATCGCAGTGCAGGGACCGAATGCCAGGGAAAAAACACTGTCCTTGTTCAATGCATCACAGCATGACGTGATTGAAGGGCTGGGCCTGTTCTTCGGCGCAGAAGTCGATGACTGGTTTGTGGCACGCACCGGCTATACCGGCGAAGACGGTTTTGAGATTATGTTGCCTGACGTGGAAGCGGCGGCATTCTGGAAAGCACTGGCCGATGTTGGCGTGCAACCCTGTGGTCTGGGTTGCCGCGATACCTTGCGTCTCGAAGCCGGTATGAACCTGTACGGTACCGACATGGATGAAAGCGTTAGCCCGCTGGTGTCCGGTCTGGGCTGGACGGTTGGCTGGAAGCCGGAAGAGCGGGACTACATCGGTCGCAGGGCGCTGGAAGCCGAACGCGAATCCGGCCCCAAACAAAAATTTGTTGGCCTGCTACTGGAAGGCCGGGGGGTGTTACGTGGTCACCAGAAGGTTGTCGTCGGCGACCAGCAGGGCGAAACCACCAGCGGCAGTTTTTCACCAACGTTGGGTCGTTCGATAGCGCTGGCGCGTGTCCCGGCAGACATCGGTGAAGTTTGCCAGGTCGAGATACGCGGCAAGTTGCTGAATGCCAGAGTCGTCAAGCCGCCGTTCGTGCGTAACGGCGAAGCGCAGATTGATCTGTGAGTACCGAGTTGAAACCATTGCAAAAGAGGAGCACACAATGAGCGAAGTGCCAGCTGATTTGAGATACAGCAAAAGTCACGAATGGGTGCGGGTGAACGACGACGGCACGGTCACGACCGGCATCAGCGATCACGCACAGGAACAACTGGGCGATTTGGTGTTTATCGAGTTGCCCGAGATTGATCATGAAGTGGAAGCCGAAGAGGCTTGCGCGGTGGTCGAGTCGGTCAAGGCGGCGTCGGATGTGTATGCGCCCATCGCCGGCACCGTGGTCGAGGCTAACGAGGAACTGGCCGATACGCCGGAAGCGGTTAATCAGGATCCGTTTGGAGCCGGTTGGCTGATGCGTTTGCAGCCGTCCAGCGTAGAGGATGTGGAACGTCTCATGTCTCCCGATGAGTACCAGGAATTTATTGAGTCAGAGTAAGCCGTATGCCGTTTGTCCCCCACACTGAAGACGATATCCGTGACATGCTGAACACCATTGGTGTTGCAGATATTGAAGACCTGTTCGATGAAATCCCGCAGCAGTTGCGTTGCGGCACACTGGAAGGTATTCCACAGGGAATGAGCGAGCAGGAGATCAGCCGCTTGATGGCTGAACGTGCCGCAAAAGACGGGCAACCCCTGTGCTTTATCGGTGCCGGTGCTTACGAGCACCACATTCCTGCCGCCGTGTGGGAGCTGGTAACGCGTGGCGAGTTTTACAGCGCCTATACACCGTATCAGGCTGAAGCCAGCCAGGGCACCTTGCAGGTGGTGTATGAGTTCCAGACCATGATGACGGAACTGATGTCGATGGATGTGTCCAATGCCTCCCTGTATGACGGAGCATCAGCGTTGGCGGAAGCTGTCTTGATGGCGATTCGCGCCAACCGGAAATCGAAATCACGGCGTATCCTGATGCCGACCAATGTGCATCCGGCGTATCGTGCGACGGCACGTACCATCGTGACGAACCAGGGTATAGAACTGGTTGAAGTGCCGTTCGATAACGAAGGTGGTCACATTACGCTGGACAGTCTTGAGGCTTATACCGGTGAGGATATTGCCGCACTGGTGATTGCACAGCCTAACTTCTTCGGCGTGCTGGAGGATGTCGATGCCCTGACCGACTGGGCGCATGCAAACGGTGTGTTAGTGATTTCTGTCGTGAATCCGGTTGCCATGTCATTGCTTAAACCGCCTGGTCAATGGGGTGAAAAGGGTGTTGATATTGCGGTCGGTGAAGGTCAGCCGCTGGGTGTGCCGCTGTCGTCCGGTGGGCCTTACTTTGGCTTCATGTGCGCACGTCAGGCGCTGGTGCGACAGATGCCGGGGCGCATCGTCGGACGTACCGTTGATCGTGACGGGCGTGAAGGGTTTACGCTGACCTTGCAGGCACGAGAGCAACATATTCGTCGTTCCAAAGCGACTTCCAATATATGCACAAATCAGGGGCTTCTGGTGACAGCTGCGACAATTCATATGGCGCTGGTCGGTGCCGAAGGTTTGCACCGTGTTGCACTCGCCAGTCACGCGAATACGCGCAAGCTGGTAGATAAGTTGAGTAGTGATTTTATTCGTCCGCGCTTCAACCGGCCGTACTTCCACGAAACGGTATTGACAACAGACCTGTCATTAAAGCGTTTGCTGCGACCGCTTTACGCGCATAATCTGCAACCCGGCTATGTCCTGACCGACGACTACCCCGAACTGGGCGAGTCGTTGCTGGTGTGTGCTACCGAA
>UOFN01000059.1_pt1 | contig 33223 bp, 31 predicted proteins | sample 1990111 | NCBI WGS metagenome assembly UOFN01 (sample SAMEA4728526, study PRJEB27164) | hydrothermal vent metagenome | biome: marine basaltic hydrothermal vent biome; feature: marine hydrothermal vent; material: mineral | place: Pacific Ocean | collected 2011-06-14/2011-07-23 | depth 1741 m | reverse complement strand
TTGTGAAAGACCTGAATGGGCTGAGCGAGATGCAGTTCATGGAAAAAATTGCGGCGGCGTTCGATGTCAATCAATCCGCCGAACCGGTCGCGCCGGGGCAGCCGGGTGAGTTTGGCATGTATCTGAGCGGGCAGTGGTACAAGCTGAATATTCACCCCGAGCTTATTCCCGAAGATCCCGTTGCGCGTCTTGATGTCAGCCTGCTGGCAAACAATTTGCTCGAACCGGTGCTGGGCATCAGTGATCCGCGTACTGATGTGCGTATCGATTTTGTCGGCGGTGTTCGTGGTCTGGAAGGCCTTGAGAAGCGCATCGATAGCGGCGAAATGACGGCGGCGTTTTCGATGTTCGCGACCACCATGGAAGACCTGATGGCTGTCGCCGATGCAAATAAAGTGATGCCGCCCAAGTCAACCTGGTTTGAACCCAAGCTGGCTGACGGGCTGGTGTCGCACGTGCTCGACTAGGCGACTTCTCCGGTGAAATCGTAGCTGAGGTTTTCGCTTGGTTCTTGCAGGAAGTTGCCCTGGATAAAATTGATCCCGCTCTGCCACAGTACTGCCAGACTGTGTGCGTCCTGCACGTATTCGGCGATGCATTGCTTGTTCATCGAGTTGGCGGTTTCGAGGATGGATTTCACCACCGCCTGGTTGTCTGTATCGGAAGCCAGGTTATGAATGAAGGAGCCATCAATTTTCAGGAAATCAACCGGCATGTGCTTGAGCAACTGGAATGAGTTCGGGCTGGTGCCAAAATGCTCCAGAACAGACTTGCAGCGCAGATCCTTCAAGGTTTTGACGAAAGCCTTGGCTTGCTTCAAGTGTTGAGATGCCACTTTCTCAGACAGCTCGAAAACCAGGGCGTCACCGGGTAGACGATGTTCTTTCAGGCAGTCATTAATAAAAGCAACAAGTGATTCATCCAGCAAGGTTTGTGCGGATATTTTAATGAAGAACTCTGTGTCCGAACCGTGTGAGCGATGTTCTGCCAGTGTCCTGATCGCGTTATCTATCACCCAATGATCGATCTCGGCGGTCTGTCCCGTCTGTTCGGCAATGGGAAGAAACTGGCTGGGCAGTATGTCTTCTTCCTCTTCATTGAGCATGCGCAACAGGACTTCGTATTTCTCGCTGGTATCGCCTTGCAGGCTGACAATCGGTTGATAGAGCAGACGGAACTGATTATTTTCCAGTGAATTTTTGATCAGCGTATGCATTTGCTGGTCACGTTCTTTACCGATTTTTTCGTCTACGACCGGGTTATGCAAGTGAATTTTATTGCCACCCGAAGAACGAGCAACTTCACAGGCAAGGTCGGCGCGGGAGATGACTTCGTGCGCTGAGGGTGCGCTTTCACTAATAATGCTCATGCCGATACTGCATGTGGTAGTAACAGATTTTCCTTCTATCTCGGCGATATGCTCCTCTATCACCTGGCGGATTTCATCGCCGAGCGCAGTAATTGAATCGTGATCGCAGTCCTTTCTCAGTATCGTGAAGGAATGGTCGCCAAAGCGTGCAACGATATCGTTGTCATCTGCGTGCTTGCGCAACAGGTCAGCGATATCACTGATCACCATGTCGGCCGCGCCTATACCCATGTTGTCCTTGATGTCCTTGAAGTTGTCCATCAACATGTAGATCAGTGCAGCATTTTCCGAACCACTCACTGCGTTAGTGATTGAAAGCTCGAGTTCTTCCATAAAGTACTGGCGGTTATATAAGCCGGTAAGTATGTCCTGCTTGCTGAGGAACTTGATTTTCTGCTCGAGTTCTTTGCTCGATCCGACCTGGTTGCGAATGATGATCTGAGTACAGGCTTCGCTATCGATACTGGCCGGTGAGAACTCCATCATTGCATCGAACTGCTTGCCGTCCGGCAGCTGTCCATGGGTTTCCAGCGAGCCTTCGGAAGATTCTTCCTTGCTGAAATTGCGGAGGAATTCTTTAAATTTATCGTGGTCGTCGGGTGCAACCATATCGAGAATTGGTGTGCCTTCGATCTCATCAATGTCATCGAAACCGAACATTTCCAGATAAGAGCTGTTGGCGAAAATGTGCATGCCTTCGTGGACGTAGGCAATAGCGTCGCGTGAACTCTCCATCAACAGGCGGGCGCGTTTTTCGCTTTCCTGAAAACGGGCCTCAAAATTTTGAGCCTGGCTGGAAGAACTGAGATGCCGGATTTCGCGTTGAGTGACAAGCTGAAGATGATCGGGCTGGTCATAGGAGCATAGATCGGATGCGCCCTGGCGCATGGCTTCGATGATGTTGGCCTCATTGGCTTCCTCGCCGATAGCGATCAAGGGCGCGGTAATTTCACGCTGCATCATCAGTTCGGCGACATCAGCCAGCGATATGGATTCCAGGCCCAGTGCGCACAACACCAGGTCAGGTACATGCTTGTCCAGTGCGGCAATCAGATCCTCACTGTCCTCGGCATAGTCCAGCCGGGAAGCTTGTCCGGAATTTCTGAGGATATTGGCAAGGGCTTCTGCATCGTTCCGGGATTCCTCGACGATTAGCAGACGCAAGGTTTGGTCCTTGTCCATTAGGTGCTGTTCTCCTGAGTGCAGATTTATATTGCCCGCCAAAAGCCGGCAGTGCGCCCACACTGTTTCGGCAGCAGGGGGTGAATTCTTTACCCTTCGCGAGATACGGGGCGGGAGTTTGGCCTTGCCCCGTAACCCCTTTTACAGAAACAGGTTTCCTGCTAGGATTCAGTGAATCGGCTACCTTCAGTAGCCGCAAGGACAAGCCGGGGAACAGGGTATGCAACCAATCAGGGTACGTGCTGAAACACCTGACGATTTCAGCGCCATCGATGTCGTTAATCTCAGCGCTTTTCAGGGTGAGGGTGAGGCTCAGCTGGTCGGAGAGCTGCGCAAGTCATCTGTCTTTATTCCGGATCTGTCGCTGGTGGCAGAGCTGAACGGACGCATTGTCGGGCACGTCGTGTTGTCGCGAGTCAAGCTGGCGTCCGGTCAGGGAGAGAGTGAAATACTTGCTCTGGGGCCTATGTCGGTTGTGCCGTCGCAATCACACCGAGGTATTGGCTCCGAACTGATCGATGCCGCAGTAGCGCGTGCCAAACCACTCTGCTACAACGCCATCGTGGTGGGAGGCCATCCCGATTACTATCTGCGTTTTGGTTTCAAGTCAGCAACCGACTGGAGTGTCACCTGTAACCTGCCAATACCCGATGATGCGCTTACCGCGATGGAACTGGTCGACGGCGCTTTGTCAGGTGGCGGGAAAGTCGAGTACCCGGAGCTGTTCAAGGCACTGTTCTAGAGCAGTTCCCAGACGTCATCAAAGTCATTGCTGACAGGCTTTGCGGCAGCCTTTTTTTGCGCCGACGGTTTGACTTCACCCATCGCTGTGAACTGGAACTGGGCGAAGCTACCGGTGTTTTCCACCAGTTTGGTAAGCTCTACACGCACATTTTTGCCGTGGCAATTAACAATGGCCGTGTCCCCGACTCTGAAGGGAGGCGAGGGCAGCAGCAGGGTTGCGCTCTGCTGCAGGGTGACGATTTCCGGTAACAGTAAGCCGCGGGTGAAAGCGTCATCTTTAGCGCCGCGCTGATCCGGCCGACCGGCGATGGCAACTGCACCGGGTGACAACATCTGCACACCAAGATCCAGCCCGCGTTTGTCGGCAAATTTCAGCCAGCGAATGACGCCCAGCCGCCAGTGGAAAGTGTTCGGATCGCTCTCTTCACGGATCCCCAGCAGTTCACCGACCTGTGCACGAGTTGTTTCAAGGTTGTCCCACAACAGGCAGTAGCCGCCGGCGCTGATGTTGACCATCTTCCAGTTCTGGGTGCGGTGGCTGGGATTCAGCTGCATGCCGGAAGCCGCTCGCGCCACCGCCGTCTGCAAGTCACTGGGCGATGCCTCGCCTTCAATCCGATAGTCCATTTCCCACACATCGGGCAGGCTGTTGTTGTCTGTCTGCACGTTCTGTGCGCCGTAGCGGGCGGGTTCTTCGATGCGCAGCGCCTGCTCCTGGTTGCCCTTGAGATCGGTGTGGCATTCCTCGCTGACCGGTGCCTGGTTGAAGGCGACTTCACCACTGACAAAATAATGAATCGAACTCAGTCCCATCGACACGATGACCCGGGACTGATCCTTTACGCGCGAATAACGGCGCTTGGGCATAACACCCCAGGCCAGCATCAAGTGCCGCAGCGTGGCCGGCTTGACTACGGTAGGGCGTTTGCTGCGACCTTCACTTGTCGCGCTACGGATGTGTTCGGCCAGACGTCCGGTATCCAGCGTGCGAATTGTTCCCTGGTTTTCATTTGAGTCCCGAAGTACGAGATAACTGGGGGGTTCGTCGGCGTCCAGATTCGCAGCAAAGAGAGCTTTCGGCTGCTGTCCAAATGTTTTTAAATCACAGAAGCTGGCCCAGTCTTCCAGCGCGTTGTAAATTTCGTCTGCTTCACCATGGCGCAAACGATAGGGGCAGGCCAATGCCAGCAGAAGAATCTGTTTGTAGATATCCGCCACGGTGGAGTTGTGCTGTAACGTTGCCACGGCATCCAGGACCTTGCTGCGGTGCAGGCCGTTGCTTTCTGCGTAGCGGTACAGCGAGTTGATCTCCAGCCAGACGGCTTCGGGGTAGGGCTCGTAAACCTGATAGGCTTTGAGAAGCACCAGTCCCAGCAGCTTCACAGAGCGGTGAATTGCGGTGAGCAGAAGTTTTTTATCCTTGCGGCCGACGCCGGCAATTTGCTCCATGACCAGCACCTTGTAGCCGGTGGCAAGCGCATGGGTTATCTCACGTGACAGATGAGCGATCTTGAGGTTCTTCATCATCGGTGGCAGCGGTCTTCCGATGACGTGTTTCTTCATATGATCGGTTACATACCGAATCGGTTTCTGCAGGAGTTCGAGCGTCTTGAATCGCTGTTGAGCCGGAATGTCCTGATGATTCAGGTCATTCAGCGCCTCGAATAACAGCTTGGTCGTTTCGCCCACATTGGCCATGGGAAGATGGTCAATCCAGTCTTTAACACTGACGGGGTTGCTGTCAAATGAGCCGCTTTTCGGGCTGGTACGGTTCGGTACAGAAAGTTGCATGGGCAATTCGTCCGCTGGTTATTGTCGCTGCATGGCGCCGGGTGTGATGATTTCTTCCCTGCATTTCGCTCGGTCTATCGTCCTGTTGGAGGAAAACTGAATGTTTACGGGAAGCTGGCGCTTGTTTTGGGGAAAGCAGGGCGGGGTTCTGGCCAGAGTGTGAAGACGGTGGCTTAAAGGGGGGTTTTGGCGCTTTCCCCAGGGGTCTCGCGAACCAGCCTTGGGACGAGGTAACCCGGTAAAATATATCGTATTTCATTTATGAGTTGGCGTGCCTCGGTATCATCGACAGCAAAATGCGCGGCACCTTGTACCGGGTCAAGCTGGTGAAGGTAGTAGGGCAAAATCCCGGCCTCGAACAGGCTGTGGCTGAGGCTGCTCAGGGACTTGGCATCATTGTTCACGCCGCGTAGTAAAACGGACTGGTTAAGCAGAGAGACGCCAACTGACATCAGTTGTTGCATGGCCTGGATCACAGAGGCATCAATTTCGTTGGCATGGTTGCAGTGGATTACCATTACGACACGCAGTCCGCTTGCTGAGATCCAGTCCAGCAAGGCATCGTCGATGCGCTCCGGGAGCACCACCGGAACCCGGCTGTGCAGACGCAGCGTAGTGACATGGGGGATGGCGGCCAGATCCTTTGCCATCCCGGCCAGACGGATATCGGTGAGCGTCAGTGGATCGCCGCCGCTGAGGATGACTTCGTGAATCTGTTGGTGTCGGGAGATATAGTCCAGTGTGGCAGGCCAGTGTTCGCGGGACGGATTGGCCTCGTTATACGGGTAGTGGCGACGGAAACAGTAGCGGCAGTTCACCGCGCAGGCACCGGTCAACGTCAATAGCACCCGGCCGGGGTATTTGTGCAACAGGCCGGGAACCGGCATGGCATCCAGTTCTTCAAGCGGGTCTGTGGAGTAGTCCGGGGCCTCTATCAGCTCCTCCCCGAGAGGTAGTATTTGCCTGAGCAGAGGATCCGTCGGATCACCCCGGCGCATACGCTGGACAAATCCGGTCGGCACACGCAGGCGAAATTTTTGGGTAGCATTTCGGGCCTGCGGCAACAGCGAGCGGGGCAAATCCAGCATCTGCCAGAGCACTTCCACATCGGTGATGCACTGACTCAGCAGGGTCTGCCAGTGTGGTGACTGTTGCCGTTGCAGGCTTCGCGGTATCATACGGCTCCGGTTTTTCTCAATATCAACAATATAAGGTGCTCCATGGCGACCTATAGTACGAATGAATTCAAGGGCGGTCTGAAGATCATGCTCGACAATGATCCCTGTTCCATCATTGAAAACGAGTTTGTGAAGCCAGGCAAGGGCCAGGCCTTCAATCGGGTGAAAATTCGTAATTTAAAGACGGGTCGGGTGATCGAACGTACGTTCAAATCCGGTGAATCGGTGGAAGCGGCGGATGTTATGGAAACCGATATGCAGTATCTGTACTCCGATGGTGAGTTCTGGCATTTCATGGACCCGGAAAGCTTCGAGCAGATCGCCGCCGGTGAGGCTGCGGTAGCCGAGGCGAAGAAATGGCTGAAAGAGCAGGATACCTGTGTCGTTACCCTGTGGGACGGCGTGCCGATCAGCGTGGCTACGCCCAATTTCGTTATGCTGGAAGTCACAGAAACCGACCCGGGTGTGCGCGGGGATACTTCGGGTGGTGGTGGCAAGCCGGCCACGCTGCAAACCGGTGCGGTGGTGCGGGTGCCGTTGTTTATCAATATCGGAGAAACCGTCAAGGTTGATACCCGTACCGGCGAATACGTCGGCCGTGCCAAAGACTGATCAGCAGACTGACTGGCGTCCCGGTGCCAGTCGAGAAGTGCTGCAAATGCGTGCCATGCTAATGGGGCGCATCCGTGATTTTTTTCGCGAGCAAGGTGTGCTTGAGGTTGATACACCAACTCTGTCCTCATCAGCCACCACTGACCCGGCTATCGAATCACTCCAAACCCGTTACACCGGTCCCGAAGCCGCCGATGGTAAAGCGTTGTATCTTCAGAGTTCGCCTGAATTCTTTATGAAGCGCCTGCTGGCAACAGGGTGTGGCCCGATTTATCAACTCGCGCACGTGTTTCGTGACGGCGAGTATGGCGCACGCCACAACCCCGAATTCATGATGCTGGAATGGTACCGACCGGGGTTTAATCACCATCAATTAATGGATGAGATTGATGCTTTGTTGGTTGAAGTGCTGGCGGGGTTGGTTGATTACCAACCGGCCAGGCGTATCAGCTACCGGGACTGGTTCATTGAGAATACCGGGCTTGATCCCTGGATTGATGAGATTGTGGCATTTCAACAGTTCGCAGAAAAGAATCTGGAAGGATCGTTGCCGGGGCTTGATGAGGAAGGTCTGGATGCCTGGCTCGATTTGCTGGTGACGCATTGGCTGGAACCCCGGCTGGATGCCTCGGCCCTGTTTGTATTCGATTACCCGCCGTCACAAGCATCACTGGCCCGCTTGCGTGGTGACGGGCATCCTGTTGCAGAACGTTTCGAGCTTTACTTCGGCGCGGTTGAACTGGCCAACGGGTTTCATGAGTTGTCTGACAGCGCTGAGCAACAACAACGTTTTATGGAAGAAAATATACAGCGGACGAAGCGCGGAAAAAAGGAAATGCCTATGGATAAAGCACTGATCGCTGCACTGTCCCACGGCCTGCCGGATTGCAGCGGTGTGGCTATCGGCTTTGATCGTTTGCTCATGGTCGCAGCAGGTGAAACCAGAATTGATGCTGTTATGCCGTTTGGGCTGGAGAGGGTGTAACAGAATGTTAAATCATCATGTCTGAGGAAATGCTTCAACCCGCCATCGTACTGATCGAGACCAGTCACCCCGGTAACATCGGTGCAACGGCTCGCGCGATGAAAAACATGGGGCTGCACACGCTGAGGCTGGTTAACCCAAAACAGTTCCCCTGCGCCGAAGCAACGGCCCGTGCTTCAGGTGCAGACGATGTGCTGGCGGCGGCACAAAAACATGAATCTATTGATGCGGCCATTGCTGATGCCACACTGGTGATTGGTGCCAGCGCACGCAGCCGTTCGTTGCCGGTTCCATTGCTGGACCCGCGTGGCTGCGCAGAACTGGTTCGCTGTCATCCGGAATCAGAAAAAGCCGTTATTCTGTTCGGTCGTGAGCGCACCGGCCTGACTAATGACGAACTGGATCGTTGTCAGCACCTGGTGCAAATCCCGGTTAGCCCTGATTATCCCTCGCTGAACATTGCAGCAGCCGTGCAAGTCATTTGTTACGAATTGCGCATGGCGGCGTTGTCGAACAACGAGGTTTCGTCACCGGATGAAACGGATTATGCCACGGCGCTACAGATGGAACAGTTTTACCAGCACCTGGAACAAACGCTGATCGAGCTGGAGTTTCTCAACCCGGAGAACCCTCGCCAGTTGATGCGGCGCTTGCGTCGTCTGTACAACCGCGCCCGGCCGGATCAGAACGAAGTGAATATTTTGCGCGGTATTCTTACGGCGGCAAACCGAAAGTCGTCGTAATCTGAAAACCCTTTACCATTGTGTGAGTTGGCGCATCGACTATCGGTGCCTATAATGGGTCGCTACCATCGGAAGCGGGTGAATTATGCTGGAACGATTGCGAGAAGATCTGAGATGCGTATTTGAGCGCGATCCGGCTGCGCGTACCCGCTTTGAAGTTATCACCACCTACCCGGGTTTTCATGCGGTGTTGATGCATCGCTTTACGCATATTCTCTGGAACAACGGGCTGCTTTGGCTGGCGCGGGTGTTTTCCAATGTTGCGCGCTGGTTCACTGGTATAGAAATACATCCGGGCGCTACCATCGGTCGGCGTTTTTTTATTGATCACGGCATGGGCGTCGTTATCGGTGAGACAGCCGAGATTGGTGACGATTGCACCTTGTATCACGGGGTAACGCTGGGTGGAACAAGCTGGAATAAAGGCAAGCGCCACCCGACACTAGGCAACGATGTGGTCATTGGCGCAGGTGCCAAGGTATTGGGGCCGATCCAGATCGGTGACGATGTGCGTATCGGCTCCAATGCTGTTGTGTTGCGCGATGTCCACGAAGGCGCCACAGTGGTTGGCGTACCCGGTCGGGTAGTCGGTGGAAACCAGACAGCACAGCAACAGCGCCGCGACAGCATAGCCAAAAAGATGGGTTTCGATGCTTACGGCAGTACCCAGGATATGCCCGATCCGGTGGCGAATGCCATCAACAATATGCTCGACCACATCCATATTATGGATAAACGGCTGGAAGATATGTGCCGTGGCCTGAAAGGTCTGGGCGCTGAAGTCGCGGATATGCAAATGCCCGATCTCGGGCCTTGCGAACTGGACAGCCATGCTTCCATGACCGCGCCACCGATTGAGACTGGCGATGAGGAACAGGAGTCTGCCCGCAATGGGCAGCCTGACAGTGAGCGCAGCGAAAAAGCTGACTGAATCCCCCTGTAACCCCTGTTTTCGATGGGTTGATAATACTTGACTGTTTTACTCGGTTATGGCACTTTAGCAAGGTTTCCCGAGAGTTGAATCAAGGCAGGTTGGCATGAAATTGACCAGCAAAGGTCGCTATGCAGTAACAGCAATGCTGGATCTGGCATTGCACGCAGACCAGGGGCCGGTCACGCTGGCGGTGATTTCTGACCGTCAGGGCATTTCGCTTTCGTATCTGGAACAGTTATTTACACGGCTACGCAGGAATGGACTGGTATCCAGTATGCGCGGTCCAGGTGGCGGCTATTTGTTAAGCGGTGACGCGGCAGATATTGCCGTGGCCGACGTGGTCTCCGCGGTTGACGAGAGCGTCAATGCGACACGTTGCGGTGGCCAGGAGAATTGTCAGGACGGGAAGCGTTGTTTGACGCACGATTTGTGGACTGAACTCAGCGATCAGATCTTCTCGTTCCTGAGCGATATTTCTCTGGCGCAGCTGGTTGAGCAGGGTGCTGCCAGAGACGCAGAAACACAGCAGTCTGTTTCAGTTGATCTCACGCAGGCAGGGCAGGCGGCAGAGTCGCTCTGATACGGACGGAACTCAGGCGTGAAAAGCTATCTGGATTACAACGCGACAACACCGCTAGCCACCCCGGTGCGCGATGCCATGCTGGCCTGCATGGACGGAGCACCGGGTAATCCTTCCAGCACGCATCAGTTCGGGCGGGCACAGCGGGCGCTGATTGATACGGCGCGCGAGCAGGTTGCGCAGCTGGTTGGCGCACAACCAGCGCAGATTATCTTTACCGGTGGCGGCACCGAGGCAAATAACCTGGCCTTGCATGCAGTAAGTGCCGGACAGACACCGGGTCGAATTGTGGTCAGTGCTGTGGAGCATCCTTCGGTGCTGGAAGCGGCGCAGCAGATGAGCAAATCCGGCTGGCAGATCGACAGGTTGGCCGTTGACGCGCAATGCCGGGTGACTGGAGAGGCGCTGCAGTCAGGAATTTCCACAGATACCCGTTTGGTATCGGTGATGATGGCAAACAATGAGACGGGAGCCATTCAGGATATTAATGCGATTGCAGACCGTGCACATTCAGTCGGTGCTGTGATGCACACTGATGCGGTGCAGGCTGTGGGCAAACTGCCGGTGAATTTTGCCGACAGTGGTGCGCAGTTAATGAGCCTGTCCGCGCACAAGATTTACGGCCCGCAGGGTGTCGGTGCGCTGGTGTTTGACAAGTCGCTGGAGCTGACGCCAATGCAGTATGGTGGTGGGCAGGAACGAGGCTATCGAGCCGGTACGGAGAATGTGGCAGGTATCGTTGGTTTCGGTGTGGCGGCAGAGTTGGTATTGCAAGACCTCGACGCTAACAGTGAACGGATCAGTCGCCTGCGCGATGCGCTGGAAGCTGGTCTGGGACAGTTCCCGCAAGTAACGGTGTTTGCGCAGCAGGCGAAGCGTTTGCCGAACACAGTGCAGTTGGCTGTAGCGGGTATCGATGGCGAGACTCTGCTGATGCAGCTTGATCGCGCTGGAATCGGTGTGTCCAGCGGCTCAGCCTGTTCGAGCAGTAGCAACGAACCCAGTCATGTACTGATGGCGATGGGTGTAGAAGCGGATGTTGCGCGCGGAGCTATTCGTATCAGTCTGGGGCAAGGCTCCCGGCAGCAGGATATTGACGCAGTGTTGGGCCAGATCGCACAACAGCTGCAATGGATTCAGAAAGCCGGGCAAGTTTCCGGCTGGTGAATCAGGAACTATGACTTAAATTTCAGGTGTAAAGACTTATGACTGTGAAAACGCCAATCTATCTTGATTACTCCGCAACGACACCGGTTGATCCGCGTGTCGCCGAGCAAATGGTCAAGTTCCTGACCCCGGACGGCAAGTTCGGCAACCCGGCTTCACGTTCGCACAGTTTTGGCTGGGAAGTCGATGACGCTATTGTGGAAGCCCGCAATAATGTTGCTGCGTTGATCAATGCCGATCCCAAAGAGATTGTCTGGACCAGCGGTGCAACGGAATCGGACAACCTTGCGATCAAGGGTGCAGCGCATTTTTACAGCAAGAAAGGCAAGCATATTGTTACGGTTAAGACCGAACATAAAGCAGTGCTGGACACCTGTCGCCAGTTGGAGCGCGAGGGTTTCGAGGTTACGTATCTCGATCCGGAGGTCAACGGCTTGCTGGATATGGACAAGCTCAAGGCTGCACTGCGTGAAGACACAACCGTGGTAAGTGTCATGCATGTGAATAACGAGATAGGCGTGATCCAGGATATCACCGCGATTGGTGGAATTTGTCGTGAACGCAAAATCGTGTTCCATGTTGATGGCGCGCAGAGCGCTGGCAAAGTGGAAATCGACATGCAGAAAATGAAAGTTGATCTGATGTCTTTTTCTGCACATAAAATTTATGGCCCCAAGGGCGTTGGCGCTTTATTCGTACGTCGTAAACCCCGCATCCGTCTGGAAGCACAGATGCACGGTGGTGGTCACGAACGTGGCATGCGTTCCGGTACCCTGGCACCGCACCAGATTGTCGGTATGGGCGAGGCCTTCCGGATTGCCAAAGAAGAAATGGCAGGTGAGAATGTGCGACTGACTAAATTGCGTAACCGTCTGCACGATGGCTTCAAGGATATCGAGGAAGTTTATATTAACGGCGATCTTGATCACCGTATCCCGGGTAACCTCAACATCAGTTTTAATTTTGTCGAAGGCGAGAGCCTGATTATGGCGCTCAAGGATCTGGCGGTGTCTTCCGGTTCAGCCTGTACCAGCGCCAGCCTGGAACCTTCCTACGTACTGCGTGCGATTGGTCGTAACGATGAGCTGGCACACAGCTCCATCCGTTTCACCATTGGTCGTTTTACCACCGAAGAAGAAATTGATTACACCATCAAACTGGTGCACGAAAAGATTGGCAAGCTGCGTGATCTTTCCCCGCTTTGGGAAATGTTCAAAGATGGTGTCGATCTTGAATCTGTCCAGTGGGCCGCACACTGAGGAGCGATGCAGCATGGCGGTTACCCTGACAGAAGCAGCAGCAGAACGCGTCAAGAGTTTCCTTGAACAGCGTGGCAAGGGCGTGGGTTTACGTCTTGGTGTGCGGACTTCCGGTTGTTCCGGCATGGCTTACGTACTGGAATTTGTCGATGAAATTGATGACACTGATACGGTGTTCGAGGAACGTGGTGTGAAGGTGATTGTTGATCCCAAGAGCCTGTTGTACATCGATGGTACCGAGCTCGACTTCGGCAAGGAAGGCCTCAACGAAGGCTTTAAATTCAACAATCCCAACGTCAAGGACGAATGTGGTTGTGGCGAAAGCTTCACCATCTAGTCCTGAGCCGGGTCATATCCATGTCGTCGGTGTTGACGCAAAACTTTTTCGAACTTTTCTCTCTGCCCTTGCGGTATGCTTTTGACCGGGCAGCATTGGACGCACGCTATCGCGACATGCAGCGCAGCGTACACCCGGATCGTTTCGCCAGTGCCAGTGGACAGGAGCGTCGCATAGCTATGCAGCATGCGACGCATATCAACGAGGCGTACCAGACGCTGAAAAGTCCGCTCCGGCGGGCGCGTTATCTGCTTGAATTGCGTGGACGCGTTATTGATGATCAGCAGACGACCCAGGCCGACCCTGCGTTCCTTATGCAACAGATAGAATTGCGTGAGCAACTGGGGGATATTCGAGGCAAGGATGATCCACTAGCGGTTCTGGACGGACTGGCCAGAGAAATCGGAACGTTGTATAAAGCGCTGGAAAGCGAGCTGGCTGAAATACTCGATGCGGATGATGGCGATATTGAACAGGCTGTTGCTCTGATCCAGAAGATGCAATTCTTTACTCGTTTGCAAAACGAAGCACAGGAACTGGAAGCTGATCTCGAAGACGAACTTCTCTGACTTATGGCCTTATTGACGATTTCCGAACCCGGTCAGTCGACCGCACCGCACCAGCACCGTCTGGCAGCGGGTATCGATCTCGGCACCACCAACTCGCTGGTTGCCAGCGTGCGCAATGGTGTGGCCGAAACGCTGCCGGATGGAAAGGGACATCACCGTCTGCCTTCTGTTGTACATTATCGTAAGAACAGTGAACCGGAAATCGGGCAGGGTGCGCGTGATCAGGCCGCCGAAGATCCCCTTAATACTATCGTGTCGGTAAAGCGCTTCATGGGCCGAGGAGTTGAGGATGTGAGTTGTCTCGGCACGGGCCTGCCTTACGAGTTTGTGGCTGCCGGTTCAGGTATGCCGCTGATTCAAACGCAGGCCGGTGACAAAAGCCCGGTGCAAGTGTCCGCTGACATACTGGTTGAATTACGTCAACGTGCTGAGGTAACACTGGGCGGCGAACTGACTGGCGTAGTCATCACCGTGCCAGCTTATTTCGATGATGCACAGCGCCAGGCTACCAAAGACGCTGGCAAGCTGGCCGGTCTCAAAGTCATGCGTCTGCTCAACGAACCGACTGCCGCCGCAGTCGCATACGGGCTGGATAAAAATTCAGATGGCGTTATCGTGGTTTACGATCTCGGCGGTGGCACCTTTGACGTTTCTATTCTGCGTCTCAATCAGGGTGTATTCGAAGTGCTGGCCACAGCGGGCGATACCGCGCTGGGTGGCGACGATATGGATCACCTGATCGCCGAGTGGTTGATGCAGCAGGCGGGTATTACCGGCAACCCGGATCACGGTTTGCAACGCAGGTTGCTTCAGGAAGCGTGCCGCGCCAAGGAAATGCTCACTGACATCGAGCAGGTTGATGTCAGGTTAACACTTGCAGATAACAACATTTGGCAAGGTGAATTAAGCCGTGCCCAGCTCGACGATATTCTCGAACCGCTGATCAAAAAGACACTGGCACCCTGCCGCCGCGCCTTGCGCGATGCGGGTATAGACCGCGAAGACATTTCCGAAGTGGTGATGGTCGGTGGCTCCACCCGCGTGCTGAAAGTTCGCTCGCAAATTGGTGCATTCTTCGAGCATGAACCGTTGGTGGATATAGACCCCGACCGGGTGGTTGCTGTGGGTGCTGCGATTCAGGCGGATATTCTCGCCGGCAACAAGCCCGAAGACGAAATGCTGTTGCTCGATGTTATTCCCTTGTCTCTGGGTATCGAGACCATGGGCGGGTTGACGGAAAAAATTATCCCGCGCAACACCACCATTCCAGTTTCACGCGCCCAGGAATTCACTACCTTCAAGGATGGGCAGACAGCCATGGCCCTGCACATCGTGCAGGGCGAGCGCGAGCTGGTCGAGGATTGTCGTTCACTGGCGCGCTTCGAACTTCGCGATATCCCGCCGATGACGGCCGGCGCAGCGCGTATTCTGGTCAGTTATCAGGTCGATGCGGATGGGTTGGTTAGCGTAACAGCACGTGAAGAAACCAGTGGTGTGCAGGCGTACATCGAAGTGAAACCGTCCTACGGTCTTACTGACGCGGAAGTGGAAACCATGTTGAGGGATTCCATGGATCACGCCAGTGAAGACATGCAGGCACGCCGCTTGCGTGAACAGCAGGTTGACGCTGATCGTGTGCTGGAAGCAATTCAGGCTGCGCTCGCTCAGGATGGTGACGAGTTCCTGAATGATGAAGAACGTGCGAAAATCGCAGCGGCAACCGAGACCCTGCGCGAAGCACGCGATAGCAGCGATCACCGTGCGATCAAACAGGCCATCGAAAACCTTGAGGCGGCCAGCACCGGCTATGTCGATCGCCGCATGAACGCCAATATTCGCAAAGCCATGACGGGTCATGCCGTCGATGAATTCAAGTAGAGCAACGTATTATGCCCAAAATTATTTTCCTGCCCCACGAAGAAATCTGCCCGGAAGGTGCGGTGGTAGAAGCCGAGTCTGGCACCACAATTTGTGATGCTGCGCTGGCATGCAATATCGAAATCGAGCACGCCTGCGAGAAGTCCTGTGCCTGTACCACCTGTCATGTGTACGTGCGCGAAGGGTTTGATTCGCTGGTGGAGTCCGACGAAGATGAAGACGACTTGCTCGACAAGGCCTGGGGTCTGGACCCGGATTCGCGCCTGAGTTGTCAGGCCAAAGTGGCCGACGAAGATCTTGTCATTGAGATTCCCAAGTACACCATCAACATGGTGAGTGAAAACCACTAGAAGGAAAATACCATGGGACTGAAATGGACGGATTCGCTTGATATCGCCATCGAGCTTGACGAAAAGCACCCGGATGTTGATCCCACGACGGTGCGTTTTACTAATTTACGCGAGTGGGTGGTGGGTCTGGATGAGTTTGATGATGATCCGGAGCACTCTGGTGAAAAGATCCTCGAGGCTATCCAAATGGCCTGGATTGAAGAGCGCGAATAGCAGAAAGACCTGCCTCACATTACTGCTGCCAACTTGCTTCTGGCCGCGATGTAAAATATTTTCATAAATATTAATAAGTTGCGCTTCGCCAGCACGGCATCCTGAGGGATGCGGCCGCGCGTTGTGGCATTCCCGTCTAATTGCCTGTTATACCTCGAAACAGGTACACTACCCGATTCTTATTTATCAGCTAAGTTCCAGATTTTCAGGGACTTTACATTAGCGCCGTGCAGGCGAGGCTCAGACTTCACGTGGACAGCAAGACCGACAGGACCAATTTGTTGAATTTCGACCGCCGGGCACTGGCCGAATGGTTTGCCGCGCGCGGAGAAAAACCGTTCCGTGCACAGCAGTTGCTGAAGTGGATATATCAGCAAGGGGTGGATGATTTCGATGCCATGACCAACCTCAGCAAGAAACTGCGCGATAGCCTGAAGCGGGATGCTGAAGTGCGAGGCCTGAAAGTATCCGCTGACCAAAAGTCCAGCGACGGTTCGCGCAAGTGGTTGTTTGAACTTAGTGATGGTAACTGTATCGAAACGGTTTACATCCCCGAAGCGGAACGTGCCACCTTGTGTATTTCCTCGCAGGTCGGTTGCGCCCTGAACTGCAGTTTTTGTTCAACCGCGCAGCAGGGCTTCAACCGCAACCTGAGCGCGTCGGAAATTACCGGCCAGTTGTGGATGGCTTCGCGACTACTGGCAGAGGACGACATGTTACCGGTTTCAAATGTTGTGTTCATGGGCATGGGCGAGCCGTTGCTGAATTTCGACAATGTTCTGGTTGCCGTATCGTTGATGCAGGATGATTTTGCCTACGCCTTATCCAAGCGGCGCGTCACGCTCAGCACCGCAGGCGTTGTTCCCGGACTCAAACGTCTGGCCGAAGTCTCAGATATTTCACTGGCCCTGTCGCTACACGCCCCGGATGATGAGTTACGTAGCAAGCTGGTACCGCTTAATATCAAATACCATATCGATGAAGTTTTGCAGGCGTGCAAGGAATACGTCGGCGAAGGCCGACGTCGTGTGACTATCGAATATGTCATGCTGGATGGCGTAAATGACAGTGATCAGCAGGCTCGCGCACTGGCAAAATGTCTGCGCCATGTGCCGTCGAAGATAAATTTAATCCCGTTTAATCCGTTTCCAAACACCCGTTATCAGCGCAGCAGTGCGCAACGGATCGAGCGATTCAGGGATATTCTGCACAACGCGGGCATCGTCACCATTACGCGTAGAACGCGGGGTGATGATATTGATGCCGCATGTGGGCAACTGGCGGGTGATTTCACGGATCGTACGAGGCGTCGCGAACGTCTGGCGGTAGAAGTAACAGGAGAAATTTCGTAATGCATTTTCGGGTTTTGACAGGGTTGGTGTTGATAATGTTTGCTTTGTCGGCATGCGCCCCGACGAAGTACAACAACGGTAGCAAAGGGCGTCAGACCCCAGCCAGTGTTAATGCGCAACTGGCCGTTGAGTATATGCGCGAGGGGATGTTAGAGGCGGCCTTGTCCACGTTTAAAAAAGCGATCAAGCAGAACCCGTCCTATCAGCCGGCTCACTCTTCTATTGCCGTGCTTTATGAACGTCTCGGTGAAGACAAGCTTGCCGAAAAACATTATCGTAGAGCGCACAGCCTGAATTCGAAAGATCCCCTGACGTTGAATAACTACGGCCAGTTTCTGTGCCGTAACGAGCGTTATGATGAAGCCGACAAAATGTTTACTGCGGCGCTGAAAGATCCTTTATATCGTCGGCCCGACAAGGTTCTGACCAACATGGGCCTGTGTGCTTCACGGCAATTAAAGCAGGATGTCGCAATCGATTATTTTCGCAAAGCCCTGACAAGAAATTCGAAATACAAACCTGCACTGCGCGAAATGGCGCGCATCAGTTTTGAGCGCAAGCACTGGCTGGGCGTGCGCGCCTATTTGCAGCGCTTGCAGGAAGGTGGCAGCCTGACGCCGGAGTTTCTCTGGTTAGGCGTCCAGACGGAAAAAGAGCTGGGTGATCGTGATGCAATGTCCAGCTATACCTTGCTGTTGAAAAATCGTTACCCGGAGTCCGAACAGACCCGCTTGTTGGGGGAATGGGAGAGTGCCCAAAGTGGTCGATAACGACACTGCACCCGTTGCTGACAACGCGCTGGCTGCTATCGGAAAGCGGTTGGCTAAAGCGCGCGAAGATGCCGGTAAAGACCATAAGGCTGTAGCCACCGAGCTGCATTTGCGTGTTGAGATTATCAAGGCACTGGAGACCGGTGATGAGACTGCGCTGCCTGCTGCAGCTTTCGTTCGAGGCTATGTTCGATCCTACGCGCGTTTTGTAGGTCTGGATGACGTTGCGTTGGTTGCAAGCTTGCCACAAGCGATGGAGCATCAGCCAGTCCCGAGGCGTGCCGCCCTGCAGCGAAACCGTCTGCCTTCCATTCCGCTTGGACGAGTGTTGGTGTGGGGGCTGGTTCTTCTGGTGCTGGCCTTTGTGTTGTTGTACGGCGCACCGGCCGTTGAGCGTTTATGGTCCGGCCAGAACAGCCTCCCGGTCGATAATACCTTGCAGCTACCTCAGTCAGGGATGAGTGGCGAGTTACCGGAAAGTGATAGGGGGGAGAGTCACAAGCTACCCGGGTTCCTGCCGGAGTTGTCAACCGAAGAGCCCGAACCTGTGCAGACAGTTGCGAAACCGATTGCCGTTAAGGAGCCTGTCGTTACCTCAGCAGTGAGCACCACGGATGCGAAGGGGCCGGCAGAACTTACTCTGCGTTTTAGCGGGGACAGTTGGGTTGAGATGAAATCAAGAGACCGCAAACTGGTCATGGGTACCCAGCGTGCCGGGACTGAGCGCACAGTCAGAGCGGAGCCTCCCATTGACATATTGCTGGGCAATGCGCCTGCGGTTGAAATGACCTGGCGCGGCAAGCCTTTCGATATCACCCCGTACCAGCGTGGCAAGGTCGCGCGAATCAAACTGGAACACTGAACAGTATGTCGAATACCCTGCAAGCCATTCGCGGCATGAATGATACCCTGCCGGATCAGACGCCGGCCTGGCACTTTGTTGAAGATACGCTGCGTTCCGTACTGGAATCCTATGGGTATAGTGAAATTCGTATGCCGATAGTCGAAAAAACCGAGCTGTTCAAACGTTCAATCGGTGAAGTAACTGATATTGTCGAGAAGGAGATGTACACTTTTGAGGATCGCAATGGCGACAGCCTGACGCTGCGCCCTGAAGGAACGGCCAGTTGTGTACGCGCCTGCATCCAGCACAGTCTGTTAAATAATCAGGTGCAGCGGCTTTGGTACACCGGGCCGATGTTCCGCCACGAGCGACCGCAGAAAGGGCGCTATCGCCAGTTCTACCAGATCGGTGTCGAGGTATTTGGTCTGGATGGCCCCGATATAGATGCTGAGTTGTTAATTATGACGGCACGCTTCTGGAAACGCCTTGGCCTGCGCGATGTAACGTTACAACTCAATTCACTCGGCACGGTAGAAGCGCGCGCGACTTTCAGGGCCGCACTGGTAGAATACCTGCAAGCGCATTTCGAACAGCTTGATGAGGATAGCCAGCGTCGGCTGGAGACAAACCCCTTGCGCATTCTGGACAGCAAGAACCCGGATGTTCAGGCATTGCTTGGCGATGCACCGCAACTGTCAGATTACATCGACACCGACTCAAAAACGCATTTTGACTCGGTGCGTTCCCTGCTTGATGCCGCCGGTGTGGCGTATGAAATTAATCCACGACTGGTTCGCGGGCTCGATTACTATGGCCGCACTGTTTTTGAATGGGTGACCGACAAGCTCGGCGCACAGGGTACGGTGTGTGCGGGTGGGCGTTATGATGCACTGGTGGACTATCTGGGTGGCCGCGCAACCCCGGCTGTGGGTTTTGCCATGGGCCTTGAGCGGCTTATTACGTTGTTGGAAAATCAACAAACAGAGTTCCCCGACAATGCGCCACACCTGTATATTGTCGCGCTGGGTGATACAGCCCGGCGTGAAGGTTTGTTGATTGCCGAGCGCTTACGCGATGCATTGACCTGGCTACGGATTCAGACTCACTGTGGTGGTGGCAGTTTCAAGAGCCAGTTTAAAAAAGCAGACCGCAGCGGAGCGCGTTATGCATTGGTGATTGGTGAGGATGAAGTAGCTCGTAGAGAGGCGGGGATAAAACCTCTGCGTGATCGAAGCGAACAACAGTCAGTCCCGTTCGACAAACTCGCCAGGCACTTTGAACAGCTGATTGGTAACCGCACAGAATTGATTTAGATAACAACAGGAGACAGTCCGATGGACGATAACTTATCGGAAAAAGAACAAATTGAACAGCTGAAAAAATGGTGGAAGGAGAACGGCAGTTCTTTGATCACCGGACTGCTGCTGGGTGTTTCACTGCTGTTCGGCAGCAAGACCTGGATGAATTGGCAAGATACCCAGAAGCAGAATGCTTCCAATATTTACGCTCAAATGCAGTCTGCGCTCAAACAGAATGATACGGGTGCAGCGCGCACCCAGGCCGGGGAGCTGATCAGCAATTACTCGAAATCAGGTTATGCGCCTTTGGCTGCTCTGGTGTTGGCTAAATTAGCCATGCAGGAAGATGAAACAGGGGCAGCGCAGTCGCAACTTGAATGGGCACTCGACCACGCCAAAACACCGCAGCTTGCGCACATCGCCCGAAGCCGGCTGATCCGCGTGCTGATAGATGAAAAGAAATATACGCAGGCCGAGGCCTTGTTGTCAGGCGTCACCGATGGCGGAGAGTATCGATACATCTATACAGAGCTTCAGGGTGATCTGGCCTTTGCTCAAGGCGAAATGAAACGCGCAGCTTCAGCCTATCGCGATGCTCTGGCCGTGCTTCCGGAACGGGCGCCTAATGCAGCATATTTACAAGTCAAATATGAAAATATCACCGGCGTGGAAGCAGAGACACAATGATGAGAGTTGTTATTTCAGCGCTGATGGCGCTTGTGTTACTGAGTGGGTGTTCCTGGTTTGGTGATGAGGACAACAGTGAACCACCTGCCAAGCTGAAGAAATTCGATGCGCAAGTGAAGTTACGTAGTTTATGGAGTCACAACACAGGTGTTGGTACAGATGAACAGCTGGTCAAGCTGATTCCCGCGGTGCACGGCAACCGGGTTTACACGGTAGACCGCAAAGGCCGTGCATCGGCGTATCTTCTCGAAGACGGTAAGCGTGTCTGGCAAAGCAAAACTGATAGCAAAGTATCAGCTGGGCCAGGTGTGGACGAGGGTCTGGTTCTGCTCGGTACCAGCGATGCCCGGGTATTGGCGCTGAATGCAGAAAACGGTGAGTTGCTCTGGACAGTTCCTGTATCGAGCGAAGTGCTTTCAGTGCCAAAAGTCTATGAGGGCGTTGTCATTGTCCAGACAGTCGATGGCAACATGACCGGGCTGGATGCCGAGAGTGGAAAACGTATCTGGATACACGATCGCACGGTGCCGATCTTGTCGTTGCGCGGAACCAGCACACCGCTGATCGAAGATGGTCTGGTGCTGTCCGGTTTTGCCAGTGGCAAGATGGTGGCGCTGGATACACGTTCCGGCCGTCAATTGTGGGAAGCCGCTATCGCTGTGCCTAGCGGGCGCTCGGAGTTGCAGCGTATGGTAGATCTTGATGCCGATGCCGTGGTGCGCGATGGCGTGTTATACGTTGCGAGCTTCCAGGGGCAGCTCGCTGCGGTTTCACTGGAAAATGGCCGCGTGCTGTGGAGCCGTGAGATGTCGGCATATTCCGGTATTGCGGTCGATCTGCAACAGGTTTACGTCAGCGATGAGGTGAGTAGCCTGTGGGCGCTGGATCGTCGCGCAGGCGCGGCGCTGTGGAAGAACAGTGATCTGCAGAACCGGGCGTTGACCGGGCCGGTCGTGGTGGGGGGATACGTGGCGGTGGGGGACTTTGAAGGTTACCTGCATTTGTTTTCCCGTATCGATGGAGAAATTGTCGGGCGTCAGCGGGTTGAGCGTTCGGGTATTCTGGTGCCACCGGTAGCGCTGGGTGATCGGCTGCTGGTGCTGGGCAATGGCGGTAAACTGGTGATGTACCAGCTCACGCCGGTCGAGTAGATTCATGCTGCCCGTCATCGCGCTGATTGGCCGACCGAATGTCGGCAAGTCGACCTTGTTCAACCGGCTGACTCGCAGCCGTGATGCGCTGGTGGCAGATTTCCCGGGGCTGACTCGCGACCGGCAGTATGGCAATGGCCGCATTGGCGAGCACCCCTATCTGGTCATCGATACCGGTGGACTGGTCGGTGGCGAGCAGGGGCTGGATAGCCTGATGGCTGATCAGGTGTGGCAAGCCGTCGATGAAGCGGATGCCGTCATTTTTCTGCTCGATGCGCGCGATGGCATTAACCTCAGCGACGAACAGATTGCCGAGCGCCTGCGGCGTAGTGGCAAGCCAGCTTGGCTCACTTTGAACAAGGCGGATGGTCAGGATACCGATGCTATTCTTGCAGATGCCTACGCTCTGGGGCTCGGCGAGCCCTCACCGATAACAGCAACTCAGGGTCACGGGGTAACGACGCTGATAAATGCTGTGCTGGAAGATTTCCCTTCCAGTGAAGCTATAGAGACAGAAAAAAGAGAACGCAATGGAATCCGCATTGCTGTCGTTGGTCGTCCCAATGTCGGCAAGTCGACGCTCATAAACCGCATGCTGGGAGAAGAACGGGTACTTGCCTTCGATGAGCCGGGAACCACGCGCGACAGTATCTATATCGATTTCGAACGAGACGGGGAGTCCTATACCCTGATCGATACGGCAGGTGTCCGGCGTCGTAGCAAGGTCAACGAAATCATCGAGAAATTCAGTGTGATTAAAACACTGCAGGCGATCAACGACGCTGATGTAGCATTGCTGGTGCTCGATGCGCACACCGGGGAAGTGGCAGAGCAGGATGCCACGTTGGCCGGCCATGTTCTGGAAAGCGGCACCGCAGTTGTCGTTACCATCAACAAGTGGGACGGTCTGGATGACGAAAAGCGTAACTGGTTTCGTGACCAGCTGGACAGGCGTTTGCCGTTCCTCAGCTTTGCCGAGCGATATTTTATCTCAGCCCTGCATGGCAGTGGTGTCGGCGACTTGTACGACGCAGTAAAAACGGCACACCGGGCAGCGTCAATCAAGGTGGCGACACCTGAGCTGACGCGTTTACTGGAGAAAGCGGTCCACGACCACCAGCCGCCATTGGTGCGAGGCCGGCGAATCAAGTTGCGTTATGCGCATCAGGGTGGACAATACCCTCCGGTGATTGTAATTCATGGTAACCAGACTTCGCGTTTGCCGCATACGTACAAACGTTACCTGAATAATTTTTTTCGCGCTGCACTGAAACTGGTTGGCACACCGATACGGCTTGAGTTCAAGACCGGTGACAATCCCTATAAGGACAAGCGCAACAAGTTGACGCCACGCCAGCAGCGTCAACGCAAACGGATGTTACGGCACGTAAAGAAATAATAATCATGTACCAGAACAAGAACGGGTTAAAAATGAGCCAGAAAAAACAACTTAAAGCCGGAGTATTCGGGGTGCTCAGCGTGCTGTTGCAGGCATGCGCGACAACCTCTCCTTATGACGAGGTTAGTGATCCTCTGGAAAGCGTTAATCGGGTGATGTTCAAATTCAATGACAAACTTGATCGCGTCTTGCTGAAACCGGTTGCCGAATACTACAAAGACTATATGCCTGATCCGGTGCGTACTGGAGTGGGGAATTTTTTTGGTAATATCTATGAGCCGATTGTCATCGTTAACGGTGTGTTGCAGTGGAAGCCGAAGCAGGCGGCCAATGATACAATGCGGTTCGGGTTCAATACCGTGTTTGGTATCGCCGGGCTGATTGATGTCTCGACTCCGTGGGGCATGGAAAAGCACGACGAAGACTTTGGACAGACGTTTGGAGCCTGGGGCTTTGGTGAGGGCTGGTATCTCGTTCTGCCTCTCCTTGGGCCAAGTACTCTGCGAGATGCGGCAGGCTTGCCGCCCACCTGGCTGCTTGACCCGATCAAGTATCAAACGAACGGCTGGGTACGGCTGGGAGCCTACAGTTTGTTAACGGTTAATGAGCGTGCCAAGCTGCTTTCTGCATCACAAATTCTTGATGCGGGATCGATTGATGCTTACTTGCAAGTTCGAACTGCCTACCGGCAAATACGCTGGTTTGATATCCATGACGGCAATCCACCGGAACCCGATTTCTTCGACGACGAACTGTTCGCTGACTAGTCTCGGACTGTAACGCCGCAACGTTCGAGATAGATCAAGACAAGATCCCGGTGCGTTTCGCCGCATTGTCTGAGCAATTCAAGAAAAATCTTACGGTGTACAATGACAGGTTGTTGCGCTGTGCGGATGTTGCCCTGCGGTGTGGAAGGTGGTGTAAATGCCGGTTGTGCTACACCGTCCAGCAATTCCGGTAGCCCGGTTTCCAGTGCTTCTGCAATGCGTTCAATGTTGTCCAGTCCGATATTATGTTCGGCGCGTTCGACAGCACCAATATAGCTGCGGTTAAGCCCGCTGAGCTCGGCGAGTACTTCCTGTGACCAGCCGCGCCGGGTACGCATCAGTCGTACCCGCTGGGCCAGTCGCTTCCTTGCATTGGCTATCATGGGATGTCATTACACGGGAACGGCTTAATATCGTCCACAGACGAAAGATAGCAAATTGCCGCATATCGACTACATTGTGTCTTTGACGTAACGGTGACTTTTTAATGTCCTCGTACGGTTTTCCCCGATAGGTCGGTGCAGTCTCGCGAATGTTATCGGGCAGATCCAGGCAGCCCGGGTTTAACAAAGTGGTCAGTGGTGTGCCAAGCGCTTTAGCCAGCCGTTGCAAGTTATCGACTCCAATGTTTATTTCCTGCCGCTCTACTGCGCCTATGTAGGTGCGATGTAGCCCACTACATTCTGCCAGTTGCTCCTGACTCCAGCCTTTAAGCAAACGTAACAGTCGCAAGTTGAGTGAAAGGGTGCGACGGATATTTGCCTCGGTGGAGGCATTAGCGTAGTTGCTGGTATTCATTTCGATCCGGAGGCTGGTTTTGGTAGAGGTTCACGGAGCAAAAATTCGGGATCAATACGTGCATCGTTCAGGCTGACACTCCAGTGCAGATGCGCACCGGTCACTCGTCCGGTTTTTCCAACGGCACCGATGATCGCTCCGCTGTCGACATGCTGGCCGGGTTTTACATCGATGCGTGACAGGTGGCAGTACATGGTGACCAGTCCTTGCCCATGGTCGATAAACACGGTGTTGCCATTAAAAAAGAATTCCCCCGTATCGACAATATGGCCGCTCGCAGGTGCCTTGACGGGTGTGCCTTCTGCCGCCGCCAGATCGAGTCCGCTGTGAGGCTTGCGCGGTTGATCATTAAAGTAACGTCGTAATCCAAAAGTGCTGCTCACCGGGCCGCTGACCGGCAGGTTCAGCAGCAGTGTTTCCGGTGTTTGAGGTGTCCAGCTGGCCAGTGCCTTGCGGATGCGCTGCTGTTCCTTTCCGATGCGTGTCATGTCGCGTTTTTCCGGGTTGACCATGCGCTTGTTCTTGATGGTGATGTACTGTCGCTCATAGTCCCGATTCGCGACGGTAAAACTCATAATCTTCTTTTTACCGGATGCGCCCAGAATCTCGAGGTTCTGCTCGCCGGGTTTTGTCGCCAGTGCCAGTCCAAGCAGAGCAACAAATGTGCCCTTATCATCGCGTACCACCATCACCGGTTTGTTTCTGAATGAGGCCTGCGGTGCGGTGTTGTATCCCGTGAGGGTGATCACTGCAATGCCGCCTGGAACAGGATGATTCTTCGGTAATTGCAGTGCTTGTGCCGGTGTCAGGCACAGTAGCCAGCCAGCAAGAAAATAGAGTATGGATTCTTTCTTGAGTAGTTTCATTTATGACTCTGTACCCGTTACCGTGCTGATGACCCGACCGTTGGCGAGCCGGGTTTCCAGTGTATCGCCCACGGCCAGCCCGCGAGCGTTAGTGATGATTGTGCCCTCATTCGCCGCCATGGTTATTGAATAGCCTCGCTGTAGCGTTGCCAACGGACTGACAGTCTCGAGTGCGCGAGCCAGAATTGCCAGTTTTTCGCGGGGCTTCGACACCTGTATATTTATACAGTATTTTAGCCGTTGTGCCAATACCTGATTGCGCGCATCCATGGACTCAAGGCGGCGGCCGGGATGGTGTTGTCTGAACCGCGCGGATGATTTGTCCAGAAGTGCCTGACGATTCGTCAGCTGCTGCAGCATGGCGCGATTCAGCCGCTGCTCCAACTCGTCCTGCCGTTGTGTTTGTTGTTCGAGATGGCGGCCAGGGTGACGCTGATGGAGGCGTTGTGATAGCCAGGTAAATTGTTCACGATCACGTTGCAATCGTTGTAACAGTTGCTGTTTGAGGCGAGTGGATAGCTGGCGGAGCTGCGACGCCAGCTCCAGTCTGTCCGGGCTGAGCAGTTCGGCAGCAGCCGAGGGCGTGGCGGCACGTACATCGGCAACGAAATCAGTGATAACAACGTCAATTTCATGTCCGACAGCGGAGACCACGGGCAGCGTACAAGCCGCTACAGCGCGTGCCACTTTCTCCTCATTGAACGGCCACAGGTCTTCCAGCGATCCACCGCCACGAGTTAGCAGTAGTACGTCGCAGATTCTCTGCTTATTCGCGTAGTGCAGTGCCGCAACAATTTCGTCTGCTGCGCCATCGCCCTGCACACGGGTGGGGTAAATAATAACCGGGATACCGGGGAATCTGCGCTTCAGCACTGTCAGCACATCACGGATAGCGGCACCGCTGGGCGAAGTAACCACACCAATACAACGGGGCTGGTCGGGTGGTGCCTGCTTGGCCGCTTCATCGAATAGCCCCTCGTTGTACAGTTTTGTTTTTAATTCCTCGAAGGCGCGGCGTAGCGCTCCATCCCCGGCTTCTTCCATCTGATCGACAATTAGTTGGTAGTTGCCACGCGCTTCATAGAGGCTGACCTGGGCTCGGATCAGGACCTGAGTCCCGTTTTCGGGAGTGAATCGCAGCCGCAGAGCGCGATTCCGGAACAGAGCGCAGCTAACCTGCGCCCGGGCATCCTTGAGGGTGAAGTAGAGATGACCAGAAGCGGGACGGGCCAGATTGGAGATTTCGCCTTCGACCCAGAGGCGGGCGAGCCCGGATTCGAGAAGTTCGCGGGCTTCGCGGTTGAGGCGAGAAACGGTGAAGACGTCACGGTTTGGGGTTGTCATGGGCGCATCTTAGCCCAAAAGCAGTGGGCGCAGAATTTTCCGGTTACAGACAAGGATTTATACGGTTTACCCGGAGGCCGCTGGAATCTATAATCAGCGGCTTCATTTCCGAACCGACCACGGTGCCCGCATGCTGCGCATTACCGAGCAAGCCCTGACTTTTGACGATGTTCTGCTGTTACCCGCCCATTCGGTGGTGATGCCCAGGGATGTCAGCCTGAAAACGCGCCTGACGCGTGATATTGAGCTGAACCTGCCGCTGATTTCAGCGGCCATGGATACTGTCACCGAGGCGCGGCTGGCGATTGCCATGGCGCAGGAGGGCGGCATCGGTATCGTACACAAGAATATGACCATTGAGCAGCAGGCCGCGCAGGTGCGGCGGGTAAAGAAATATGAGAGCGGGGTGATTCAGGACCCGATCACCATCGCACCCGATGCCAGCATTCGCGAGGTGCTGGAGTTAACCCGGCAGCACGGTATTTCCGGTGTGCCGGTGGTAGAGGGTGACAAGCTGGTCGGTATTATCACCAACCGCGACACCCGTTTTGAAACGCGTTTCGATGCGCCGGTGGCTTCGGTCATGACCGGAGGCGACAAGCTGGTGACGGTTCGGGAAGGCGCGGAGCGTGAAGAAGTGATACGCCTGCTGCATCAGCACCGTATCGAAAAGGTGCTGGTGGTAGATGCCGATTTCAGACTGCGTGGCCTGATTACTGTGAAGGATATTCAGAAGGCCAGCGACAAGCCCGATGCCTGCAAGGATGATCACGGCCAGTTGCGCGTTGGTGCGGCGGTGGGTGTCGGCGTCGGTACTGACGAGCGCGTTGATGCACTGGTTGCGGCCGGGGTTGACGTGGTAGTGGTCGATACCGCGCACGGGCATTCACAGGGCGTGCTCGACCGGGTCATCTGGGTCAAGAAACACCATCCTGATTTGCAGGTCATTGGTGGCAACATTGCTACCGCCGCCGCCGCGCGTGCGCTGGCAGACGCTGGTGCGGATGCCGTTAAAGTCGGTATAGGTCCGGGTTCCATTTGTACCACGCGCATCGTCGCAGGTGTCGGTGTGCCGCAGGTAACTGCCGTGTCCAATGTGGCGCATGAGCTGAAAAAGAGCGGCATTCCGTTAATTGCCGATGGTGGTATCCGTTTTTCCGGCGACATGGCCAAGGCTGTTGTTGCAGGTGCCTGGTCGATCATGGTCGGCAGCATGTTTGCCGGTACCGAAGAAGCGCCAGGCGAAGTCGAGTTATTCCAGGGGCGCTCCTACAAGTCCTATCGCGGCATGGGCTCGCTGGGCGCGATGGCGTCGCAGACCGGTTCCAGTGACCGCTACTTCCAGGAAGGTAGCTCAGCCGACAAGCTGGTGCCGGAAGGCATCGAAGGTCGTGTTCCCTACAAGGGGCCGTTGCAACCGGTTATCCATCAATTAATGGGTGGCATGCGCTCCAGCATGGGTTACACCGGCTGCGCTTCAATTGAAGAGATGCGTACCCGTCCCGAGTTCGTGCGCGTCACGGGTGCGGGTATGGCCGAGAGTCATGTGCACGATGTGCAGATCACCAAGGAAGCACCGAACTACCGTACCTGATAACCCAAACGGAACTCTTACTGTGTCTGAACACGATATCCATTCCCACCGCATTCTGATTCTCGACTTTGGTTCCCAGTACACCCAGTTGATTGCGCGCCGGGTGCGCGAGATTGGCGTGTATTGCGAGATCCATCCCTGGGACATGGAAGAAAAAGATCTGCGTATCTTCCATCCACACGGCATCATTCTTTCCGGTGGGCCGGAAACGGTTACTGAAGGTGAAGCCCCCGCTGCGTCAGCGCTGGTTTTCGAACTGGGTGTGCCGGTGCTGGGTATCTGCTACGGCATGCAGACCATGGCGGCGCAGCTGGGTGGTAAGGTCGAGAATGCCGATCACCACGAATACGGTTATGCGCAGGTGCGCGCGCGTGGCCACACCCGCCTGCTTAAGGATATCGAAGACCACACCAGTGACGAAGGCTATGGACTGCTGGACGTATGGATGAGCCACGGCGATCGCGTGGTCGAAATACCGCCCGGTTTTAAACTGATGGCCAGCACCGACTCGGCACCGGTGGCCGGCATGGCCGATGATGAACGTGGTTACTACGGTGTACAGTTCCACCCGGAAGTCACGCATACGCGTCAGGGTGAACGTATTTTGCAGCGCTTCATCACTGATGTCTGCGGCTGCGAGGCACTGTGGACGCCGGGTAATATCGTTGAGGAAAGCATCAAGGCTGTGCGTGAACAGGTTGGTGACGAGGAAGTTCTGCTTGGTCTGTCCGGTGGCGTGGATTCCTCGGTGGTAGCGGCGTTGTTGCACAAGGCGATCGGCGATCAGCTGACCTGCGTATTCGTTGATAACGGACTGTTGCGTTACCAGGAAGGTGACCAGGTGATGGCTGCCTTCGCAGAACATATGGGTGTGCGTGTCATCCGTGTTGATGCAGAACAGCGTTTCCTTGACGCGCTGGGTGACGAGTCTGACCCCGAGAAGAAACGCAAGATTATCGGCAACCTGTTCATTGAAGTGTTTGAGGAAGAGGCTGGCAAGCTGAAAAATGCACAGTGGCTGGCGCAGGGTACAATTTACCCGGATGTCATTGAATCAGCGGGTGCCAAAACTGGCAAAGCGCATTTAATTAAATCGCACCACAATGTCGGTGGTCTGCCGGAGCATATGAAGCTCAAACTACAAGAGCCATTGCGCGAACTGTTCAAAGACGAGGTGCGCAAGCTGGGTGTGGAACTGGGCCTGCCTTACGACATGGTCTACCGCCACCCCTTCCCGGGGCCGGGTCTGGGCGTACGTATTCTTGGTACGGTAAAAAAAGAATACGCGGACATTTTGCGGCTGGCCGATCACATCTTTATCGAAGAGCTGCGCAAGCATGACCTTTATGACAAGACCAGTCAGGCCTTCGTCGTGTTCCTGCCGGTGAAATCCGTGGGCGTCACCGGTGACGGGCGTCGTTATGATTATGTGGTGGCGCTGCGTGCGGTAGAGACTATCGATTTTATGACGGCGCGCTGGGCACACTTGCCGTATGAGTTTCTCGATCTTGTGTCGCGCCGGATCATCAATGAGATTTCCGGTATCTCGCGTGTGACTTACGACATCTCAGGTAAGCCACCTGCGACGATTGAGTGGGAGTGACCTGGTAGCGACAGACAAGCTAACAGTTTTACTTTGTGCGTAAACACACCTTCATAACTGATTTGCCTTCTCTTGCAGGCAATCGCTATACTTTCCTCCAGTCTGAAAAATAACACGTATGGACGCGGTCTCCACACAGGTGATCCTGGCGTCATAACAACAATTTGGGGGATCTTGTATGTCAAATCTGCTGGCACCTGCACGGGTGTTCATTCTGTTCGTTGTACCTGTCCTGTTCTCTCTGGTGGCTCAGGCCGAAGCTGGCACACTCCCGAAAACGGAAATTGAACAGGCCATCCGCCAGCAGCTGGATGCCGCCTACGAATTGCGCGAGTGGTCCCACAGTCTGGTCAAGGAGGTTCGAAAAGGCCCTGTTACGATCAATCAACTGGCGCTGGAAATTGTCGTCGAGCTGAAAGAACCCTTGTACAGGCGGACTGGCCAGCAACGCGATGGCAAGCAGTTGGTGAGCCAGACCCGGCCAAAGGGTGAGCGCATTGTGCTGAAGGGTCAGGCTGTGGTGGCCGATACCGGCGGCCTTGGTGCTAACCAGATAAAGGTGGTTCTGAGCCCTGGTACCGAGGGTGAAGCAGGCTTGCCACTGGGCAGCTACCCGGCGGGTTTTGTCATTGTCGACAACGAAGCGGAGGCAGCATCACCCGCTCTAGCCACGCCCGTGACTTCACAAGCGGCAGCTTCAAAACCCGCTCCGGCAGGTCCCGTTCAACAACTCCTGGATATGTTCGGTGATGATCAGAAGCCTATCTGGGGCAAGGAGACCTGGGCTGCCTATAAGGGGTCGCCCGTGGTGCTGCGCGCACTCAAACAGACAGGTGATTATTCGCTGGAAGGTATCATTGATTACCCGAACCAGGGACTGAGCAACCCCTTCGTCCTCATGGGGCCTGCCGGGAGTCTGACATTACAGATCAAGCCAGCCACACCCGCCAGCAAGGGCCTGCCTCGCACGCTGTACAGTGTGTCGCTGGAGGATAATCAACTGGTGGCGCGACGCGGGCCTGTTATCCCCTTAAGCCGCTCGGAGAGCGAATCGCTCCGGCAGACTTTTGAGCGCGAAAGCGCGCCCTGGCAGTTCGAAGGTGACAAGTCCGACTATGCACAGCTGGGTAATATGCTGATCAATGTCAACACTCTGGAATTGGTCAGCGATCGCTGGGGAATCCAGCCACTGGCGCAGGTGAAGAACTTGCCGGGCCGCTTCTGGCCAATGACGACTAACTACCAGTTGATCTCGGCACCTTTCGGCGCTTACCGCGCCAGCGACGTGCACACCGAGGATCCCAAGCGCGTATCGCTCAATCCAATGGCGGGTATCAGAGCGCCGACCTGGGTGTCGTCAGATCTGTCGCACTATATCAGTCTGAAACAGGGTGATGTCTGGGCCGGTACACTGGACTGGCAGGCTGGTACTGCCGGCACACCCCGAAATCTGACCGGCATCGGTGTGCTGAACAACCTGAAGCCCTTTGCCTGGTGTGAACAACATGTGTTCTTTTTCAACCCGCAGGCGTCGGACAAACCCATCCTGCGCGTCAATACCCAATCCGGAGAGCTGAAGGAGATGGCCGAAAGCAAGGCGCTTCATCACGCGGCCCAGGGCAGTCCCGATGGCTGTTTTCTTCTTACCAGTGACGGGCGCATGGTGCATTCGGCGCAAGGTGCCAAAAGTAACCTGTATGTTGTCGACCTTCGCAGTCTGGACACTTTTACCCTGGACGCCAGTTTTGACGGTCGAAATTATGTCGGCACACAAAAACAGCCCGCCAGAGCACGGGCAGTCATGCCACAGAACTGGCTCGGACGAGGTCTGTTCTGGGGTTCACGGACTTCCAGCGGCTGGTTCGATCTTGTCAACCGGAAGCGCATCAATCCGCACGACTTTGCCAGTGTCGTTGAGGATTTGCCCTACCATATACAGCCAGTCGATATGTTACCGATCCCCGGTGATCATTATATAGAAGTGAGTTATACCGGGTTCTTGCAGTCGGCAGACGCGCAGAAAGATAAACAGATTAAAAAACGCTACCGGCTCGACCGTGTAACGGGTGAGGCAATTTCCTTGCCTCTGCTCGGTGACGTGGCAAGCAGACAGGGCGTTGTCTGGGTCGATGAAAACCGTTATGTCTATCCGATCCGTAAAGGTGGATTGAACGAGCTAGGTACCTGGCTCTACGATATTCGCAGCAAAAAACTCACGCGTCTGAGCCGCTTTTACGCAGACGAGAAAATTCATGCGCAGAACCGTGCATTTACCACGGCGGCGCAGGCTGTCTGGTCGACGCCCCTGTATCATGACGGAGGCTACCTGGTGTTACCGGACAAGAACCGCATCTTGTTCGGTGCAACGCGGGGCGATTTGCAGGAGCTGGTCAGTGTCTCGCTGGATGGAAAAGAGCTGGCCCGCAAATCCGTACCGACTGGTGGTTTAACGCAAAGCAATGCCGGTTTCCGGCTGCGACGTTTGCACCCTTATGACATCAGTCTGCCCTTTGCACAGCGTACGGCTGCTCAAAGTGCCGGACAGTAACCCGTCTGACAAATAACAAGGAGAAACACATGCACCAAACTCACCGAAATTTCGATTTTTTACAGGTGTTTGCTATGGTGATATGCCTTTCGCTGCTGCTGCTTCCACAGATGTCATCTGCCGGGGGCTTAGGGGATTTATTTCCCGGTGACCTCGTCGATAAAATCAAGTCCACAGACCTCAAGGATATTTTCCGGCCTTCCGAAAAAAGTAAAAAAACACCTGATTCTGCACCCGCGCAGGACAACAGCGCGCCTGTGGCGGCCGTCGAAGAGAAGGAGGCAGTAAAGCCTGTTGAGGCAGCAAAGCCT
>UOFN01000127.1_pt1 | contig 33245 bp, 24 predicted proteins | sample 1990111 | NCBI WGS metagenome assembly UOFN01 (sample SAMEA4728526, study PRJEB27164) | hydrothermal vent metagenome | biome: marine basaltic hydrothermal vent biome; feature: marine hydrothermal vent; material: mineral | place: Pacific Ocean | collected 2011-06-14/2011-07-23 | depth 1741 m | reverse complement strand
GGATGATGGAGGCATCGGTTTGCCAGGATTCACCGGAGGCGATGGCGCGGTTCAGATCATCGAGTGCGCCGCGTTGCCATGCATGCCAGTCGCGATGTTGTTGTTGGTACATGGCGTCGACATCCTGTATTGCGCGGCGGGCCTGCGAGGCCTCCACGCCGTACGTGCTGATATCGATCAGGGTTCCAAATGCGAGAAGCTGTTGCTGGTAGACAGGTTCGGTTCGCGGCTGGCACGCGCTGACCAGTAGCAGGGCAAGTACCGGCAGGAGCCAGGTGCGCAAGTTCAAGGGCGGGAAGTGAGCTTGTTTTCGATGGCGTCCATCAGATCTGAGGCGATATCCAGTCCGTAAATTTTGTCCAGTTCGCGGATGCAGGTTGGGCTGGTGACGTTGATTTCGGTCAGATAGTCTCCGATCACATCAATGCCGACGAACAGCAGGCCACGTTCGCGTAATTCCGGGCCAACCTGCTCGCAGATCCAGCGGTCTCGCGCACTGAGTTCTACGCCTTCGCCCGTCCCTCCGGCGGCCAGATTGCCACGCGTTTCACCTTTGGCCGGGATGCGCGCCAGAGCATAGGGAACCGGCTTGCCGTCGATCATCAGGATACGTTTGTCACCGGCGCTGATCTCAGGAATGAATTTTTGCGCCATGGCGGTGCGCTGGCCGAGCTGGGTCAGTGTTTCCAGAATGACGCTGATGTTGGGGTCGTCTCGCGTCACGCGGAAAATGGACGCACCGCCCATACCGTCCAGCGGCTTGAGAATGATGTCTCCATGCGTGTTTAAAAATTCTCGCAGGCGAGTTGGGTGGCGGCTCACCAGACTCGGTGCGCAGCACTGCGGAAACCAGCCAGTAAACAGCTTTTCGTTGCAGTTTCGCAGCGAATCGGCGCGGTTCACAACAAGTACACCTTTCTGTGAAGCCAATTCGAGTAAATAGGTGGTGTACAAGAATTCCATATCAAGTGGTGGGTCTTTACGCATCAGAACCACGTCAAGTTCGCTGAGTGACTGGCTACTGGGTCCGGAAAGCTCAAACCAGTCGTGATCGCGGTCGAAGACCCGAAGCGTGCGCATACTGGCGGACACTTCCCCGTCATGCTGGTACAGATCTCCCTGCTCCATATATAGGAGTTGCCAGCCTCTTGACTGGGCGGCGAGCAGCATGGCAAAGCTGCTGTCTTTGTAGGCCTTAATGGACTGGATCGGGTCCATCACTATGCCCAGGCGGATGGTCATCGGGGTTCCTGCTGCGATCGTGCAATCGCTCGGTTTGTGAACGGTTTCATGAATGTCAAGTTTACTTGGCAACGGACGATAGAAGCCAGTAGCCGCGATTGTATCGTAATTATGTCGGCAAAACGGGCGCTTGGAGTCTGCTGCACACCGCGAAGGGAAGCGCAGGCCTTAGCCGGGCGAAGGTTAGAACGTAAGGTGGGAGTCGTATGGAAACCGTTGTGGACCCAATAGACGTAAAAGATAAGGAAAATGCAGCCGAATCAGAGAGTGCCAATACGGCAGCCTCTGCCAGTAGCGACTTTGCTGGTCTGAAAGTAATGGTCATCGATGACTCGAAGACGATTCGCAGGACTGCTGAAACTTTGCTGAAAAAGGCGGGTTGCGAGGTCGTTACTGCCACTGATGGATTCGAGGCATTGGCGAAAATTGCTGACGAGAAGCCGAGCATTATTTTCGTCGATATTATGATGCCACGGCTTGACGGCTATCAGACCTGCGCACTGATCAAGAACAACCAGGTGTTCAAGAAGACGCCTGTCATTATGTTGTCTAGCAAGGACGGACTGTTTGACCGCGCACGCGGCCGTATTGTCGGTTCTGACCAGTACCTGACCAAACCGTTTACCAAAGATGAATTGCTGGGAGCAATCCGTGAACACGTATGTTCGTGATGAATTGATCCCGGGGCGACGCTATGTGCGCCGCACCCGTTGTGGAGCAGTAACTAACCTCAGGGGAAGTAAGAAATGGCACAAATTCTGATAGTAGATGATTCACCGACCGAAGCTCATATTCTCAAGAAGATTCTTGAGAAAAACGGCTTTGAAATTGAAACAGCGGAAAATGGCACCGAAGGTATCGAGCGCGCCAGGGAACTGAAACCGGATCTTATCCTGATGGATGTTGTAATGCCGGGGTTGAACGGGTTTCAGGCTACGCGCCAGTTGACCAAAAATTCCGAGACTGCCGATATACCGGTGATCATTGTTACAACGAAAGATCAGGAAACCGATCGTGTGTGGGGTTTGCGCCAGGGCGCAAAAGATTTTCTCACCAAGCCGGTTTCTGAGAAAACCCTGATGGAAAAAATTAACGCTATTCTGGCGGCAGCCTGAGGAACAGGGATATGTCTGCACAAGGATTCGAGTCACCGTTGCACTGGTTGGCGCATTTGGAAAAATGCTGCTTTGACCATGCGCTCGGTTTGCCCCAACAGGAAGAAGGGGATGAAGAATGGATTGGAATCGGGTTCCGTCTTGGCGACCTCAAGCTGGTCGCACCGTTGGGTGAGGTCGCAGAAATTCTTACGCCACCTTCGCTTTCAAAGGTGCCACGCACCAAGGTGTGGGTGTGTGGTATTGCGAACATCCGTGGCAACTTGATGCCGATTATGGATCTGCATGGATATCTTCACAACAGCCCTGCGACGTTGAACCGTCGCAGTCGCATCCTTGTTGTGAATCACGGCGGGGTCTATTCGGGTCTGGTTATTGATGCGGTGCTCGGTCTCAGGCATTTCCGTGAAGATCAGCGCTGCGACGAATTACCAGGTGATGATGAAAAAATTCATCAGTATCTGACGCACGGCTTCCGGGCAGGTGATGATCACTGGGGCGTGTTTAGTATGTACGATCTGGCGGAAACGCCACAGTTTTTACAGGCTGCTGTTTAGCAGTGTTGGCAGGTTTATAAGGTCAGGAGACGAAGCATGAGTACAACGACACAGTCCCACGCCAAGGTGGGTTCACACAAAAGGACAATGTATCTGATTGCAGCTTTGCTGTTGTCATTGAGCGCGATGGTCAGCGTATTCTGGTACGTCGGCATTCAGGCCAACTATGACAAGGAATACATCGGATACACCAGTGAGCAGCAAGTGCTTTCCCAACAGATTGCGAAATATGCACTGGAGGCTTCTTCCGGTGTGGATTCAGCATTTGATCAGTTGACCCGGTACCGTGACCGTTTTGGACAGATTCTTTCCTATCAGGAAAGCGGTAATGTTGTGACCGGACTCCCGCCGAGTGGAGATGCTGTAGGGGAAGATCTTGTGGTTATGCAGGATGCCTGGGGCCAGTTCCGCGAAAGTGTTGATTTCGTACTCAGTGGTAAAGAGAGTGTCGCGGTTGTATCCGAGGCCAGTCAAATCATTAACGAACTGATGCCGAAGCTGCAGGCTTACGACGAGGAAATTGTCGATATTCTGTTAACCAGGAAAGCCAGCCGCGAAACGATCAATCTGGCAACGCGTCAGTTGATGCTCAGTCAGCGTATTGCCAACAACATCAACCACGCTTTGAGTGGTCAAGGTGTTGAGACGGCGATCGAACGATTCTCCGAGGATGTTGAAGAGTATGGCTCGGTACTCGATGGCATGGTTCGTGGTAACGACATGATCAAGCAGGTCAAGAACGAAGACGTTCAGGCCAAACTGTTTGAGACTGCAATGTTGTTCACCATTGTAGCGGACTATGTTGAAGAGCTTCTCGACATGTCTGAGGACCTTCTGGAAATCCAGGCTTCGGCGCGTAGTATTTCATCCCAGTCTGATGAGTTATTTGCAGGTTCTTTGCGATTACAGAATGCTTATTCACTGGCGGCCGATCTTCGTCCGGTTCAGCCGGAAATGGCATACATTTTTGGTGTTGTTGGTCTTCTGGTGCTGTTCTTGCTGGGTATGCAGGTGTATCGAGATCAGGAAAATCGACGTAAACAGGCAGAGAAGGCAAACACAGACAACCAGGAAGCGATCCTTCGGCTGCTTGACGAAATGGGCAATCTGGCTGATGGTGACCTTACAACCTACGCCACAGTGACCGAGGATTTCACCGGCGCAATCGCCGACTCGGTTAACTACACTATTGACGCGCTGCGAGACATGGTAGTTACCATTAACGAAACGTCTGGCCAGGTATCATCTGCTGCCAGACAGACGCAGGAAACGGCGCATCATCTGACCGAAGCCAGTGATCACCAGGCAGAAGAGATTACATCTGTTACCACGGCGATCAACGAAATGGCCGTCTCTATCGACGAAGTATCCCGCAATGCAGAGGATACGGAGCAGATGGCGGCACGGTCGGTTGAGTTTGCTCGAAAGGGTGGTGACACAGCCCGTCGTAATATCGAAGGTATGGATCGCATTCGTGAGAACATCCAGGAAACGTCAAAACGTATTAAACGTCTGGGTGAAAGCTCGCAGGAAATCGGTGATATCGTTGAATTGATTAACGACATCGCAGAGCAGACCAATATTCTGGCATTGAATGCAGCCATACAGGCAGCGATGGCGGGAGAAGCCGGTCGTGGTTTCGCGGTTGTGGCCGACGAAGTTCAGCGACTTGCTGAACGTTCCAGTAACGCGACAAAGCAGATCGAAGCTCTGGTCAAGACGATCCAGACCGATACCAACGAAGCGGTTATCTCAATGGAGCAGAGTACTGCGGGTGTGGTTAACGGTGCTCGTCTGGCCGAGGAATCCGGTGATGCACTGAACCAGATCATGAATGTGTCCGACGACCTTTCGTCGTTGATCGAGAACATTGCTGCATCAGCCCGTCAGCAGTCCAAGGCGGCGGCGAATACGTCCGAGACCATGCATGTTATCCAGGAAATCACCACGCAGACGTCTGCCGGTACTAATGAAACGGCGGCTTCAATTGGTAACCTGGCGAAACTTGCTGATGAGATGGGTAACTCGGTAGCCGGCTTCAAGCTGCCGGAATAACGGAGAGGACCGGAAGCCCGTGTCTGATCTGATCGGACAGCATTGTGCTAGCAGCGAAGCCCGGCGATCTGCCGGGCGTTCGCTGTCCATCGATGATCGACAGTTTGCCCGGTGGACTCAATTGCTGGAATACCGAGCGGGACTGTTTATTGCCCCGGAACGAAAGTCATTTCTGGTTAGTGGTCTCAGGGTAAGAATGCGGGAAGCGGGTTACGAAGATCTTGGGGAATATTTCCGTCTTCTGTCTTCACCTGCGGTTCAGGCCAGAGAGTGGTCGCTGCTTATCGATCAACTCACTGTACACGAAACCTGTTTTTTCCGTCATGCATCCTCGATGCGACTGATCGAAGAAGCGGTTTTACCAAATGCTCTGCAACGTGGAAGTAACTTCCATGCATGGAGCGTTGCATGTTCGACGGGCGAGGAAGCCTATAGTCTGGCGATGTTGATTGATCGTTACTGTACGGCTCAGGATAGAAAGGTTCAGTTCAGCGTAACCGGAACTGATATCAGTCTGCCCTCACTGCGGCAGGCAAAAAGCGGAAGGTATCTGGAGCGTCGTTTGAAAGGTATTCCGGCAGAACTCCAGGATGATTATTGTACGGTGAGCGAGAATGGCCGGTTTGAAGTGACGAGTCATTTACGCAAGCGCATGTGTTTTGCACAGTTGAATTTGCGGGAGCTGGATAGCGCTCCCATGATCGATATGGATCTTGTTTTTTGCCAGAATTTATTGATCTACTATGATCGCGAGCGACGACTGGAGATCGTAAACAGTCTGTCGGAATGTCTCAGCCCGGGTGGGGTGCTGGTGCTGGGGCCGGGGGAATTGCTGAATTGGCAACATCCACATATGGAGAAAGTGCGTTATCAGGATACGCTTGCGTATCGTCGCACGGACTAGAAGCACTTGGTGCAGGATGGAAGGAACTAAAATGAATCAGGTAATCGACTTCAGTACATTGACGTGGGTCAAGAACGAACTGGACGAAACGCTTAAGGAAGCGCGCCAGTCTCTAGAGGCCCATGTTGAAGACCCGTCAGATGAGGCGCAACTCGGATTTCTTGCCGCGCACCTGCACCAGGTTTACGGAACCTTGCAGATGGTTGAGCTTTATGGCGCTGCCTTACTGGCCGAGGAAATGGAGCATACTGCCAAGGCGATAGCCGATGGTAGCGTAGCGAAACAGGATGAAGCCTGTGACGTTATTATGGGCGCGATTCTACAGCTGCCCGACTATCTGGATCGGCTGATTGCCGGTAGCCAGGACATTCCGTTGGTATTGCTGCCTGTACTCAACGATTTACGTGCTGTTCGGGGGGCAAATCTGCTTTCTGAAAATGCCATGTTCTCACCAGACCTCGGCGTGGCGCTGCCTGAAGACGTCGCGGCTTATAGCATCGATGCTGATGAGGTTGCGGGTACAAGAGAACTCCGGCACCAGTTTCAGATCGGCTTGCTTGGTTGGTTCCGTGGTGGTGATAGAGAACAACAGGCTCTGCAAAACATGTCACAGGTGCTGGATACGTTGCATGGCGTGAGTAGTGAGCCGCCTGTTGCACGGCTCTGGTGGGTTGCCGCAGGTGTCGCCGATGCTATTCGTTCTGGCACACTTGACGGAAGTGTATCAGTCAAACGGTTGATGGGTCAGGTCGATCGTCAGATCAAACGTATGGTCGATGGTGGCGAGCAAGTTCTCACTGCAGATCCGGCTACAGATTTGATTAAAAATCTTATGTTTTACGTTGCCCGCTCTGAAGGCGGTGGTGAGCGCGTTGATGCTATTCAAACAACGTACCAGTTAAAAGAGATGCTGCCCGGCGAAGAAGCAATGGCAGCTGCACGAGAGAGTTTATCCGGACAAAATGCTGATCTGTTTGCAACGGTTGCCGTTGCAGTCAAGGAAGAGCTGGCTCGATTGAAAGATCAGCTCGATATTGCATTACGTAATGGCTGCGAAGATGGAGACACTCTGCAGACAATGGTTCAGGCGTTAAGTTCTCTCGGTGATACTCTGGGGATGTTAAGTCTGGGTGAGGTACGTAGCGCCGTGGTTGCCAAGGTAGAAGAGCTTTCTGTTCATCTTAAGGAAGGAACTTCACCACCAGATACTTTGTTGATGGATGTTGCCAGCACGTTACTGTTTGTCGAATCATCTGTTGAAACGATGGGCTCGGGCCGTTCTGTTGACGTATCAGAAGGCAGTGTTGATGAGCACCTTGCCAAATCAGAATTCAACCAGGTTATGGATGTTGTGCTCCAGGAGGCAATATCAGATCTTGTACGTGCCAAAGAAGCTATCGTTGTTTATGCCAAGGGTAGTGACGAAGTCGGAGACCTTGCCGAAGTCCCTCAATGGTTTAATCAGGTTAAGGGCGGTTTGCTACTGCTCGAGGAAACGCGGGCTGCATCGATTATTGATGCTGCTGCGAAATATATTCAGGACAAGTTGATCCCGGGTGGCGAGACTGTTCCAGAGGATGAGCTTGATTCTTTGGCAGATGCCATCTGCGGCCTTGAGTACTATCTGGAAAGCCGGCGTGAGCATCGCATGTACGGTGACTCTGCCATGAATGTTGCCGAGAAGGGCATCGCGACACTTGGGTATCAGGTTCAGGGTGATGTGTCGGACGAGCTGTCAGAGACTGCTGTGGAAGCAGAAGATTTTAGTGAGGCGCTGGAGCCGTTTGATCCTGATCCCGGCGATGAATCAAACGATAATAACGATGACGTCGTAACATCCGGGCAACTTGAGTCAAGAATAGATGCTGAGCCAGAGCTGACTGAAAACGACGATCTGGAAGGTGAAAGTAATGAGCTTTCTGGTTCAGAAAGCTCACTTGATCAGGATGTAGATGAAGATGACGGACTGACGGTTATCGGCGACGAGATTGATGAAGAAATCCTCGAGATCTTTATCGAGGAAGCTGAAGAAGAAATTGAGAGCCTGGGTTCCCAGCTTCCGCAGTGGATTCGCAATCATAGTAATAAAGATGCGATGGATACCGTACGACGCTCATTCCATACCCTGAAAGGAAGTGGCCGTCTGGTTGGTGCTATGCGTGTTGGTGAATTCGCATGGGCATACGAAAACATGCTTAACCGCCTTATTGATGGAACGATCGAAGTCAGTGATCCCATGATAGACGTACTTGAGCGTTCGCTTGATGCGTTGGTCGAGTTGGTCGAGCAGGTAAAGCATGGCTCAGCGGTCAGTCAGCCAGTCAGTTGGCTGAAACAAACTGCAGATGCGATCAGCAATAAAGAGCCTTTACCGGAATCTCCGGCCGAACAAAGCCATGATGAAGTACTCGAAGCAGAATCTGCTGCTGAAGAAATTCCCGATGTACAAAGTGAACCGGCTGAAACAGCCCCTGTATCTGACTCCGTGGAACCAGAAAATTCTGAGCCGGAAGATGATTCCCTGGATATCGCAGCGACAGATAACAGTCTTATTGTTGACAGCGTTATGGATCCGATGTTGTATGAAATATTCAACTCGGAATCACGCGGCCATCTGGAAGTGCTTAGACAGTTTCTTGGCCAGGTGGATAATGGCGATGCCTGTATTGATGAAGCATTAACACGTGCGTTACATACCTTGCATGGTAGTGCTCATATGGCAGGTAGCGACCCGATCGCTGATCTTTCCGGCGAGCTGGAGCAATATGCCAAGCAGCTTTCATTAACTGGAATGGAAATGCCAGAAGCGGGTTGTGTGGCACTACAGGACAGTGTGGGACAGATTCAGGATATGCTGGATGTGCTTCCTGATGAGCACCGTGCACCGGATGGTTTTGACGAATTGTTGGTCCGGGTTCGTGCTTTGCGAGCAGATGCTCCGCAAGCGGTGGAGGAAGAGTATACCGAAGAAGCAACCGAAGAAGAGCGCATTGAGGAAGTCACTGAAACAGCTCTTTATGCCGAAATTGATCCGGAACTACTGGAGATATTTCTGGAAGAAAGTGAAGAGCATCTGGAGTTATCCGATTCAGCACTGGATAAGTGGCGGAAAAATAGCGAGGATCACGAGGCCCTGGCCGAATTGCAGCGCGCGCTGCACACCATAAAAGGCGGTGCGCGCATGGCAGATATCGGTCCAATTGGTGATCTGGCGCATGCAGTTGAATCCCTGATTATTTCAATTAACGAGAGTGACTCAACAGAAAATGATCAGGCATTAGCAGGTGTTCAGCGTGCTCAGGATATCCTGGTTAATATGCTTGGCGAGGTGCGAAACAACAAACCCCTGGAGACTTCGGATGAGTTGATTTCGGAGCTTCAAGTGCTGCGCGATAGTGTGTTAGCAGGGCGCGCTGAGCCGGACCCGGAGCCTGTAGCAGAAACTTCGGACACTACTGAAGATACCAGTGATGAGATTGCGGCGAAAAATGATCCGTATGCAGATATAGATTCAGAGCTGCTCGAGGTTTTTCTCGAAGAAGCGGCAGATATTCTCGAGCACAGCGCAGAAACATTACAGAACTGGAAAGTTGAACCTGGAAATGCGGAGTTGATGGCTGAATTTCAGCGCGAATTGCACACCTTGAAAGGTGGGTCACGGATGGCGGATATCACCGCGATCGGTGATCTTGCGCATGCTGTAGAGTCGCTCATGGTGAAGGTAAGCGAGGGCGGAGTTGATGCCGGCGCGCCGGTTTTCTCAGTGCTCGATGATTCACATGATGTATTGAGCCAAATGATTGCAGATGTTGCTGATCACAAGCTGGTATCCGGGTCGCCCGAACTTATCGCTGATCTTGAAGCTATCCGTGAAGGTAAGACGGTAAAAAAACGTGGTAAAAAGGCAAAAAAGCCCGAACCTGTTGCTACACCGGTAGCTGTTGAAAAAGAAGGTGAAACCGATGAGCGACGTTCTCATTCACGTTCCAGTCAGGAGTTGGTTCGTGTAAAGACCTCGTTGCTGGATAGTCTGGTCAACTACGCAGGTGAGGTTAGTATTTACCGGTCTCGTCTTGAACAACAAGTTGGAGCCTATCGGTTCAATCTTGTCGAACTCGAGCAGACCGTCTCACGTGTGCGTGAGCAGCTGCGCAAGCTTGAAATTGAAACAGAAGCACAAGTGTTGTTCCGCTACGAAAGCGAGGCAGAAGTAGATACCGATGATTTTGATCCTTTGGAAATGGATCGTTATTCGCATATGCAACAGTTGTCTCGCTCACTGGTAGAGAGTTGCAGTGACCTTGGCAGCTTGCAGGGATTGCTCGATAACATCACGCGTGAGTCCGAGACCTTGCTGCTACAGCAGTCCCGGGTTAATACTGAATTACAGGAAGGCCTGATGCGTACCCGTATGGTGCCGTTCCTGGGGCTTGCGCCGCGTATGCGTCGTATCGTACGCCAGACGTGTCAGGAACTCGGCAAGCAGGCGGAGCTGGAGCTGTCGGGTGCCGAAGGTGAAATGGATCGCACGGTCGTCGATCGGATCGTTGCGCCAATTGAACACATGTTACGTAACGCAATCTCTCATGGTGTTGAGACACCTGAGCAGCGCCGGAAAGCCGGAAAGCCGGAAGATGGAATTATCCGTATTACATTTGAGCGTGAGTCATCTGACGTAGTATTAAAAATGTCTGATGATGGTGCCGGAATTAACATGGATGCAATCCGCAGCAAGGCGATAGAGCGTGGGTTGATGGACGAAAACTCTTCACTGGGTGATAACGAAATCCTGCAGTTCATTCTGGAGACCGGCTTTAGTACAGCAGAGAAAGTGACCCAGGTGTCAGGCCGTGGTGTCGGGATGGATGTGGTAAACAGTGAAGTTAAACAGCTGGGTGGGTCCCTGCATATTGATTCCACATTGGGTCAGGGTACGACTTTCACAGTTCGTCTTCCGTTTACGCTGGCGTTGAATCAGGCTTTACTTATCGAAGTGGGTGAGGATACGTATGCTGTGCCGCTGTCCAGTATTGAAGGTATCGTTCGGATGCGCCGTGAAGACCTCAAGGCCTATTATGATGACCCGGATGCGCGCTTCGAGTACGGTGATTACGAGTACGAAGTACGTCACTTGGGCAGTGTATTGGGAACGGGTAAGCCACATCTGGACAGTACCCAGAAACGCTTGCCTGTGTTGCTGGCACGTGCCGGTGATCATGGTATGGCCTTCCACGTCGAGAACCTGCTGGGTAGTCGTGAAATTGTTGTTAAATCTGTCGGCCCTCAAATCAGTACTGTTCGAGGTGTTTCCGGCGCAACCATTCTCGGTGATGGCCGCGTAGTCATGATTCTGGATATGGTGGCTATGCTGCGAGCCAGCGGACAGACATCCGATGCGATGGAACAGGTCGAAGAGCTGATGCAGCAGACGAGTGTCCGCGAATCTTTGACCGTCATGGTTGTCGATGACTCGATTACTGTGCGCAAGGTAACCACCCGCTTGCTTGAACGCCATGAGATGAATGTTATTTCAGCCAAAGACGGTGTCGATGCAGTTTCCAAGCTACAGGAAAATATCCCTGATATAATGTTGCTGGATATCGAGATGCCGCGCATGGATGGCTTTGAACTGGCGACGCACATTCGTAACGAGCCGCGTTTACGCGATATTCCGATCATCATGATTACATCACGCACCGGAGACAAGCATCGCCAGCGCGCTATGCAAATCGGTGTAAATCGCTATCTGGGTAAACCGTTCCAGGAAAGCGACCTGATGGCAAACATAACGGAATTGCTCGAGGAATAGATTTTCGATGGACGAATCGCCTGAAGATGTGTTGCGCGTAGCCGTATTAGCACGCGAGCGTGATCGGGACGATTTCCGCGCCGTGCTGGAAAACGAAGGGATAGATGTTGTCCTTGACGGTATTCTGGAGTTGCCGTTACCTGATAGCTGGAATGGTGCAGAAGTCTTGCTGGTAGGTATGGATGATGATCTGGTTGACAGAACGAATGTACGCGGTGTTTTACAGCAGTCCCCGGTTCCGGTGTTGCTCAACCACGGTGGAATCGGTCAGGGCGAAATCTGGAATCGTCGATTGGTCGGCAAGCTGCAGACGTTGGCACGTCGGGCGCTTCCTTCAGCGCAAGTTGAAGCTGAGCAAAGCAATCGACCGGATCTGAGAGTCGTTGAAGATACGCTGAGGCCCGATGATGACCCGCATCTATGGCTTGTTGTTCTGGGTGGTTCGATTGGTGGCCCAAGGGCAATTGCGCAATTTCTTGCAGCGCTTCCAGACAATATTCCGGTAGTGCTACTCGTTGCGCAGCATATTTCCGAATCGTATCAGGATTTACTGGTGGAACAACTTGATCGATGCAGTAGCTGGCCTGTCGCCTTGTTGGGCGAAGAGCAGACACTTGAGGCAGGCCAGGTCTGGATGGTGCCGGCAGAAAGCATGGTCGAACTTGATAGCCAGTCCGGTGTGAAACGGTCCGGACAGGTATGGGATTCGATTCACCAGCCGGATATTGATGCGTTGCTGGACCGCGTTGCAGATAAATGGTCTCAGCGATGCGGTGTGATATTTTTTAGTGGTCTGGGTAAGGACGGTGCGCTGGGTTGTTCGGCAGTGTCACAGCATGGCGGGTTTGTGTGGACGCAAAGCGCTGAGAGTTGCACGATTTCGAATCTTCCGGAAGCCGCGCAACGGAATTGCCCGATTGAGTTTAGCGGGACTCCGGAAGAACTGGCAGAGCAACTGGCATATCGCTGCCAGATCGTTCAGGCCGGCATAAACTGATTTTTGACAGGGAGTGGTAGATCATGAACGCAGTTGTTGAATCTGTACGAAGCCTTTGGGTACCACTGGATGGTGTGAACCTGCTGTTGCCAAACGTTGCGATTGCGGAGGTGATCAATTACCAGCCACTGGATATGATTCAGTCTGGACCCGATTGGCTTTTGGGCGCGCTACGCTGGCGCGAACAGCAGTTGCCGATGATATCGATGGAGCGTTTGTGTGGCTTTAGCCTGCCGCAGGCTGAGCGTGGCGCGCGAATTTCTGTGCTTAACTCAGTACAGGCGAATTCCGACATGCCTTTCTATGCGATTGTTACAGCAGGTATACCACGGCTGTTCAGCGCAGATGAAGAAGCACTCGGCCCTTCGTTAATGGCGGCCAACAATTTGCCTGATACGGTTGCTGATTGCGTACAGATCGGTAGCGAGCAGGCTTTGATCCCTAATCTCGAAGTCGTGCAGACCGTAGTGTTTGAAGTCTGGAAAGGTTTGCGTGATCAGGTGTCTGACGACTGAGCCGCAAGATCACCCCATAGTGTTTGCAGTGCGGCAAGCGTTGCCAGCGCAGCAGTTTCAGTACGTAAAATCCTTGGGCCGAGTCGAATGGTTTGAAAGCCATTTTTCTCGGCCATGCTGATTTCATCATCCTCAAGGCCGCCTTCCGGCCCGATCAATACCCGAACCCGGGTAGCTGGCGCAAGTTCTTTCAATGTCATACTCGAGTGCGGTGACAGTACAAGACTCAGTCCATCTGATGGAGTGGTCAGCCATGCGTTGAAATCCAGAGGGGGATTTAGTGCAGGGATATAGACACGGCCGGATTGCTCGCAGGCTGAATGCACAATGCCGCGCCAGTGTGCCAGGCGTTTCTCCATGCGTTTGCTATCAAGCTTCACCTGAGAGCGATGAGTCCACAGGGGAGTGAGGGCATTCGCGCCAAGCTCTACTGATTTTTGCAGTACAAAATCCATGCGTTCTCCGCGCGCAATACCCTGTCCAACTTCAATATGTAAGGGAGACTCGCACTGTGGGGAGAGCGTGTTATGTACTCGAACAGTTGCCCGTTTCTTCGTTGCATCTTCAAGTTCTGCGTTGTACTCGTGTCCATCACCGTTGAACACACGCAGGGCGTCGCCTGGCTTTAGTCGAAGTACGCGTAGCAGGTAGTGGCTGCGAGATTCATCCAGAGAAATTTCGGTACCTTCGTATAGAGGGTGTTCAAGGTATAAACGCGACAGACGCATCAGTCCTTCACGGCTTTGTGTATGCCGTCCCATGCAACCCGAACCATCATGTCGATTTCATTCTTGTTGATTATATAAGGAGGTATGAAATATACGACATTGCCCAACGGCCGTAATAGCACTCCATTTTCAAGACCATGCTGATAGACTTTCAGTCCACGCCGTTCCTGCCAGGGGAACGGTTCTCGGCTGGCTTTGTTCTTGACCAATTCAATCGCCAGGATCATGCCGGTTTGGCGAACCTCCGCTACATTGGGATGCTCCCGGAAATGTTCGGTTGCTGTGGCCATATATGCCGCAAGTTCGCGATTATGTGTAATGACATTGTCTTTCGCGAAGATTTCCAGCGTTGCGAGCGCAGCGCGGCAGGCCAGTGCGTTTCCAGTGTAACTGTGCGAATGCAGAAACGCTGTCAGATTTTCGTAGTCATCGTAGAAAGCTTCGTAAACAGAATCTCTCGTCAGTACGGTAGACAGTGGAAGATAACCCCCGGTCAGCCCTTTCGACAAACACATAAAGTCCGGGCTGATGTCAGCCTGTTCACAGGCGAATAAAGTCCCGGTGCGACCGAAGCCAACAGCGACTTCGTCTGCAATCAAGAGAACATCGTAGTGATCGCAGGCTTTTCGCAGGAGCTTCAGGTAAATCGGGTCGTACATTCGCATGGAGCCGGCGCATTGAACCAGGGGTTCCACGATAACTGCGCTGACTTCATGTGCGTGACGTTCCAACGTCTGTTCCATGTGAGCGAAGGCGCGTTGGCTGTAGTCAGCACACGATTCACCTTCTTCACGCAGATAACAATCCGGTGAAGGTACGCGAATGGTTTCCATCAACAGCGGGCCGTAGGTGTTGCGATAAAGTTCTACGTTGCCGACGGCCAGTGCGCCAAGTGTTTCGCCGTGATAGCTGTTTTCAAGCGTGATGAATTTTGTTTTCTTGCGCTTGCCTTGATTGAGCCAGTAATGAAAACTCATTTTCAGTGCGACTTCTACGGCAGAGGAACCGTTGTCGGCAAAGAAACAGCGGTTGAGTCCTGCGGGTGTTAGCGATACCAGTTGCTCCGCAAGTTCGACGGCCGCAGGGTGAGTGAAGCCCGCCAGTATGGTGTGTTCCAGCGTATTGAGCTGTTCCACCAGAGCAGCATTGATGTGGGGATTGCAATGTCCGAACAGATTAACCCACCAGGAACTGATGGCGTCCAGATAACGTTTACCCTCGAAATCTTCCAACCACACACCTTCGCCACGCCGGATCGGAATCATCGGCAGCAATTCGTGATCCTTCATTTGTGTACACGGATGCCAGATGACCGACAAGTCACGTGCGGCAAGGTCAGTGCCAGAGTTTGGGTGATGGCTCATCGGCGTACGGGCCTAGTCGAGGTCGAGCTGTTCCCAGATTGCACGAGTCGGTCCGGCCTGGTTCATGGTGTAGAAGTGAAGGCCCGGTGCACCTGCGTCCAGTAATTGCCGACACATGGTAGTAATGAACTCTGCACCGAATGTACGGATGGCATCACGGTCATCGCCACAGGCCTCAAGCCGTTTGCGAATCCAGCGTGGAATCTCTGCGCCGCACATATCGGAGAAACGCGCCAGCTGCGTATAATTGGTGATCGGCATGATGCCCGGCACAATGGGAATATCAATGCCACGTTTCTCACAGAGATCGACAAAGCCGAAATACGCATCAGCGTTGTAAAAATATTGCGTAATGGCGCTGTCTGCACCAGCATCGACCTTGCGCTTGAAATTGTCGACATCGGTTTGCGCATTTTGCGCCTGGGGATGAAACTCCGGGTAAGCTGCTACTTCGATATGAAAGTGATCCCCGGTTTCAGCGCGAATGAATTCAACCAGTTCGTTCGCATAGCGGAATTCCCCGGGCTGCCCCATACCCGACGGCAGGTCGCCACGTAACGCCACGATATGGTGAATATTCTCGTTCCGGTACAGGTCGAGAATCTCGCGAATACTTTCCTTTGTGGAGCCTACACAAGACAGATGAGGCGCTGCCTCGATGCCCGAATCCTGTTGTATTTCGTGAACCGTATCGAAAGTACGTTCCCGCGTTGACCCACCGGCACCAAAAGTAACGGAAAAGAAGCGTGGCTTGAGCTTCGCCAGTTCATCGCGCGTCACGCGCAGCTTTGCTGCCCCCTCATCCGTCTTGGGCGGAAAAAGCTCAAAACTGTAAACGCGATGATGTTTTTTTTGTGATTCCATGAGCGTCAATCACTCCATTCAGCCGCAACCCGACTCAGTAACGATAATGCGTCGGTTTGTACGGCCCTTCCGTAGGAATGCCAAGATACTCCGACTGCTCTGACGTCAGCTCAGTCAACTGCGCACCGATCTTCTGCAAGTGTAAACGTGCAACTTTCTCATCCAGCTGTTTCGGCAACACGAAGACTTCGTTCTTGTAGCTTGAGCCGTTGCTGAACAGTTCCATTTGCGCCATCACCTGGTTGGTGAAAGAGGCAGACATCACAAAGCTTGGATGGCCGGTCGCACAACCCAGATTCACTAAGCGTCCCTTGGCGAGAATGATAATTTTCTTGCCGTCCGGGAAGATGACGTGATCGACCTGCGGCTTGATTTCTTCCCACTGGTATTTCTCCAGCGAAGCGATATCAATTTCTGAATCGAAGTGGCCGATGTTGCAGACAATCGCTTCGTTCTTCATCGCTGCCATGTGGTCGTGGGTGATCACGCTCATGTTGCCGGTGGTAGTAACAAAAATGTCGCCGATGCTGGCAGCATCGTCCATGGTTACAACGCGGTACCCTTCCATTGCCGCCTGCAGAGCACAGATCGGATCAATTTCCGTCACCATCACGGTAGCACCCATGCCGCGATAGGCCTGCGCGCAACCCTTACCGACATCGCCATAACCCAGCACTACGCAGATCTTGCCGGCAATCATCACGTCGGTGGCGCGTTTGATGCCATCGAGTAGTGACTCGCGGCAACCGTACAGGTTGTCGAACTTGGACTTGGTGACCGAGTCGTTGACGTTCATGGCGGGGAACAGCAGTTCGCCGGCTTCCTGCATCTGGTACAGACGGTGTACACCGGTGGTGGTTTCTTCGGTGACGCCCTTGATGCTGTCGGCCATTTTCTGCCACAGGCCCGGATTGCTTTCCAGATTGTTACGGAGTACGTCAAGAATGGCTTTCCATTCTTCGTTGTCGTCATCCTTCGTCGCTGGTACGGCACCGGCCTTTTCAAATTCGAGACCCTTGTGGATCAGCAGGGTGGCGTCGCCGCCGTCGTCGAGGATCATGTTGGGCATTTGTCCGTCGGGCCAGTTCAGGGCCTGCTCGGTGCACCACCAGTATTCCTCGATGGATTCACCTTTCCAGGCATATACCGGCACACCGGTTGCAGCGATTGCAGCGGCGGCCTGATCCTGGGTGGAGTAGATGTTACAAGAGGCCCAGCGTACGTCGGCACCCAGATCGACCAGTGTTTCAATCAACACAGCGGTCTGGATGGTCATGTGCAGGCTGCCGGTGATGCGTGCGCCCTTGAGCGGTTTGCTTGCGCCAAACTCTTCGCGCAGCGCCATCAGGCCCGGCATTTCGACTTCCGCAATACGAATTTCCTTGCGGCCCCAGTCAGCCAGTGAAATATCGGCGACTTTATAATCGTTACTTGAATCAAGAACAGCGTTCATAAGGCATCTCCCTTAAAGGTTGCTTAAGGTCGAGCGCAGTTGTTTTGAGATGCTGGTTTCCCCGAGCCTGGCGGGCATAGCCCGCTGCAGCGCCCCTCGGGGAACACAGCTGAATTTGATGGCCTGCGATTATAGGTTAGCGGGGACAGATTTCAAATCTGTCCCCAGTGCCTAGGCCCCGGCATCCGCCCGCAGGGCTTCCGCCTTGTCGGTGTGCTCCCAGGTGAAACCTTCGTTCTCACGGCCAAAGTGTCCATAAGCGGCGGTTTTCAGGTACTTGATTTTGTCCGTATTGAGCAAATCGAGCATGGTCAGAATGCCGTAGGGGCGCAGGTCAAAGTGCTTTCGCACCAGATCGGTAATCCGCTCATCGCTGATCTTGCCGGTGCCAAAAGTCTCGATCATGATCGAGGTAGGGTTAGCCACGCCGATCGCGTAGGACACCTGGATTTCGCAGCGATCTGCCAGCCCGGCAGCTACGATATTCTTGGCAACGTAACGACCGGCGTAGGCTGCGGAGCGATCCACTTTGGAGGGATCTTTACCGGAGAAGGCGCCGCCACCGTGACGTGCGGCACCGCCGTAGGTATCAACAATAATTTTGCGCCCGGTCAATCCGGCATCACCCATCGGCCCGCCGATGACGAAGGCGCCGGTGGGGTTAATGTGATATTGCGTATCTTTTGTCAGCCATTCGCTCGGCAGTACCGGCTTGATGATGTGCTCCATCACCGCTTCTTCCAGTTCCTTGTGATCGATGTCCGGCGCGTGCTGGGTGGAGAGCACCACGGCATCGATGGCGACTGGCTTGTGATCTTTGTAGCGGAAAGTGACCTGGCTCTTGGCGTCGGGTCGCAGCCAGGCGAGAATGCCCTTGCTGCGCATTTCGGATTGACGTTGAACGAGGCGGTGGGCGTAGGTGACTGGTGCCGGCATCAGCACATCGGTCTCGTTGGTGGCATAACCGAACATCAGGCCCTGGTCACCGGCACCTTGATCCTCGGGTTTGGCGCGATCCACGCCCTGGTTAATATCAGGGGACTGTATGCCAATAGCCGTCATGACTGCGCAGGTCTCGTAGTCGAAACCCATTTCGGAACTGGTGTAACCAATAGCCTTGATGGTGTCGCGCATAACTTGTTCGTAGTCAGGTTTTGCCGTGGTGGTGATTTCACCGGCGATCATTACCATGCCGGTTTTGAACAGGGTCTCGCAGGCGACACGCGCATGTGGGTCTTCGGCCAGAATGGCATCGAGAACGGCATCCGACACCTGATCAGACATTTTATCCGGATGGCCTTCGGAGACCGATTCAGAGGTAAATAGATGTTCGCCCATAATATTTGTCTCCTGAAAACAAAAAACCCGCTCGGCAATAGCTTAAGCGGGTTTTGGAAATTCTTTATTTTTCCTCGCTTTAGCCGTATTTGTATAGCGCCCGCAATCTGATTTCAAATCAGCGCTGTGGCCGTATTGTAGGGGTAAACTATTACTCGAGTCAATCTTCCGTACTAATCATCTACGCCCAGACGCATACGCATTTTGGTATATTCCTTCAAATATTTAGCTGATCCCGGGTTAAGCTCATAAGCTCTTCTGTATTCGGTCAGGGCTAGGTTATATTGCCTCATGCCCCGGTAGACTTTAGCCAGCCAGTACGCGGCATGGGCACTTTCAGGTTGTTCCTCTACTCTCGTTTTGGCAGTACTGAGCGCACGCTGCAGGTGCTGTTGTGCACGTGCCTCGTCACCTCGCTGCCGGTAACTTCGGGCCAACGAGAGATTGGTAGACACCTTGTGGGGTTTTGTTGCATATATTTTGAGCGCCGTATCCAGCGCCATCTGATTGTACTGAAGGAACAAAGTATTATTGCCAAGCTCTTTATAGCAATTCGCAATCTTGCGCATTATGGATGTTCGCGAGGGTTCATTTCGGTGAACTGCAAGATAGAGCGTTAACGCCGTCTGCCAACGATGGTAGAGCTCGTAACGTCGCGCGAATTTTTCATAACCATTCAGCACTCTCCCGTTGATTCTCGCTTCACTTTCCGGATTAGACAGCATTACTTCGGTCGTGATGAAGGCTGACGCAGTTGCCACGCCAATAATTCCAATCATCAGGAAGCCTAGCTTCAACGAAAGGGTTCTGCTTTTTAGTGCAGATGCCTTTTCCGGGTTTCTGTGGAGAATCCAGTAGTGAGCGCTCATCGCAGCAAGTGAAAAAGCTATCAGCACTTCGGCTATTTCTGCTTCATTAAAGTTCAGTCTTCCCAGTTCAAGGTATGCGCCCGCTGAGAAGTAAGGCCATAAATATAACGGGGGAGCCAGCAGGCCCAATGATTCAATGCGAAGAGCCCATCGCCAGTTGATTTTGAGCAGTAAAGGATAGGCAAGGCCATATAACAACAGACTCCCGGCAAGCAGATACTCTATGACATGTTTGGTTGTTGTGCTGATCGGGCCAACCAGAAGGTTGTGGATATTTGTTTCATCCTGCAGATTATGGCGTTTGAAAAAATCGGGTGTTTCAAACCCAAGCAGGCGCTGCCCCCAGGAAATTTCTTCCATGACAACGTAGAACAATGCAGCCGAAAGCAGGGTAAAGAACAAGCGTTGACGATGCGAAGAAAATACGAGCAGGAGCGAAAAAAACAGGGCGATTGAAAACAGGAAGGTTTGTGTCCATTCGCCATACATGTCTTCGTACGTCGCCCAGATATAAGCCGCAGGATAGTTGAATGCCATCACTGCATAGCCACCCAGTATCAGGATAAATATAAAGGTGGAGATGTATTGGTGGATATTGCTGTTGGTCATAAATAGCCTGTGGGATAAAAAAAGGCCCCGTCTTTATGACGGGGCCTTTTCAGTCACTTACTTCAGTGTTTCGGGAAAACCCGTTAATTATTAATAGGGCACCCTTTCTTGTTTTGCTCCTTAAGGATGCTCGTTGCCGTGGCATGGTTGCCAGTAGCATATGCATCAACAACTATCGAAATAACTTCACCAGTCGTGTACATGTAGTTCACTCCCGGGTTAGCTGCATTCAACAAAGCGGCAGTTGCGTGACGACCAAGAGCCTGTCGTTTAGCACCCTTGCCTTTCAAGGTTCTCTTCAGACTCTTGTTGCCCGCGGCATCAACGCCGAATATAGAGTCAAAACGGTCTCCGGCAGAATAGGTTGTCCACAGGTTCTTGTTCTTCTTCCAGAAGTAGGGTCCGCAGCCTTCATAGGCGATTGGCGTCACTGGCATGGTATCACTGTCACCATCGCAGTCAGTGTCACCACTGTCAGCGTCACTATCGTCCGAGTCTCCGTTCAAGTTGTTGTCGTAACCACTGTCACTGTCGCTGTCCACAGAACCGTTACAGGGGTCAGGCTCAGGCGGTAGTAGCAAATCTACAGTGACGGACGCCGTATTAGAGCTACAAGTTGTGCTATCGATCAACAGGCCAGACGCAGACGCAATGTTAGTCGTGGTTTCGAAGAGGCAGGCATCTGCGGTAAAGACAACATTGTTGCCAGCCAACAGACTAACCGGGCCGCCGACTGGATCGACCATCTTGTCATCGACCACAACCAGGCCGGTTACATCCGTGCCAGCATTGGTGACCGTGTAAGTATATGTCACCTGCTGATTAAGCGGGCAGGCAGTCGGGTCCAGGGCGCAAAGCGGCTGAGTAAGTTTCCGGCTGTTTCCGGATAAAACCACAAAGTCGCCAGCGACAAAGCCTGGGCCTATTGGTTCGGAACAGCTGGTATGTATCTCAACGGGTGTTCCACCATCAACGCTAAGACTGATTGCTACACCCAGAGTATTTTTGAAACCCTTGGGTCCGAAATTAATACCGGTAACCGTAAACGGTGAGCCATTCTGGACAACGCCGTCGAATAAGTCTGCGGCAAAGGGTCCGATACGATTGACGTCTAGATTGACGGTGCCAGCACCGGTATACATCAGCTCAAGATCAGTAACCTTGCCCTTACAGCCACACACGAGCGTATTGGGGTCAATATCACTGTCATCTGAATCACCACTGTTGTCAGCGTCATTTCCGCTGTCACTATCGTCGTGTTCGCCGATCTGACTGCTCATCGTGTCGATAATCGGGCCAACTGTGCTGACGCTGGATGTCTTGGTGAGCGTCAGACCACATTGAGCGACCATTGGCAGATCAAGGCTTACATATTCGCACACGGCATTATCGGGCACCAGATCGTCGGGTTGTCCATCGGCAAAGCTGGCGATAAAGCTGAAAGCGCCAAAGTTGACGGTGTTGGTTACTGCCATTCCCAACGCTGCCTTGAATGCCACAAGATCGGTAATTGTCAGTACATATCGGTCGAGCAAGACATCAAATGTGACGTACTGATCCAATCCTGTGACAAGTGGGTCAGTGGGGGAAACGATCAGGGTGTTATTCGTGTAGATGAAGACTACATTCGGGATGCAGCTCCCGGTTCCCTGATCAGTTGCGCCGCATTCCATGTCGATTTCAAGATACTCGGATGGGCCAACACCCGGGGCATCAGGAATTGCTGAACTCGAAGCATTGGGGTCGCCGTCACCGTCCGTATCTCCAGGGACACCGGTGGGGAAGATGTCTGCGGTGAGAGAATAATCAGCATTCAAGGTGAATGTGATTTCCTTGATATCGTATCCGCTTGGGAATGCCAACTCGGTACCGTCGAGAATAGTGTGGGTATTGGCTGCTGAGGCAGTAAAGCTTGCGGCCAACAGTAGCGCGCTGGACAGTAGAGCAGATTTTATAGGCGTTATCATCTTCATGCTTGCTCCTAAATTAAATAGACTCGAAGCCGGTAACCCGGCCTCAACGTCGATGGCTTAATTATCTGAAGTTTATTATGGCGCTTATAAGCTGCGCCTTTTTTCGTATTAGCGAATTGCGTTTAAGCTGTGCGTCGGGAACCGCGCCTGGCCACGCCAAGCAGCCCGAGCAGGCCTGAACCGAACAGCCAAACTGCTGCGGGTACAGGAACCAGCTGTGTATTTATGGTGGCGAAATCTTCAGGCCCAAAATTATTGCCTGTGCCAGCATTGAACACCACGGAGATATCGAGAGGATTTGCCACTGAAAAACTCAACGGACCCAAACCGGTAACACTGAACTCGACACCGTCGTTAGCCTCACTGGCGATCCAGTTCACGACTGCACCAGGTGTGTTATCGACACCCAGACTCGGTGTTTGCTCTGTATTCAGCCCGCTATTGGCAATGGCGTCTCCCAAGACATTGAATTGAAATTCAATAGTGCTGTCATTATTAAGGTCGATGGAGAAGCCTACGTTTTCACAACCGTCAAATAGTCCGGCAGAGCCACTGTTGCCACCAGGCTGCCCAATATTGCAGCTGGGGAAACCTACGCCCTCATTACCACCGGCCGTGCCAAAGGCACCGAATGTTTGGAAGCCCATATAAAAGGTGTCGGAGAGGATGTCGTAAGTAAAGTAGGCATTGGTAATGTCAAAGCCATTGCCCTCGGCATCAACCCCTGATTCTGTCACGCTACCGGAGTAATCCGGTGCTGCGTTGACGTGCGCAATCAGATCGGTCAGATCGCCATCGAGCGCGATTGAGGCTGAATGTCCGATGGATGAGCCAAGTATGAGTCCCGCTGTAATGACTGGAAGCACTAACTTCCTGGATGTTTTACTTATCATTATGAAACCACTCCTCCGAGAGTTTTTGGTTTTAATGGTCGCCCTGACTTATGTCTCTGGCTTTAATGTTCTGGGCGTGCCGCGTATCTATTTGATATTGCTTTATATTTATGTCGTGTTGCGCGTGAAAAACTCAGTCGTAGCTGCTACTTAAGATAGATTTGAGTTTCTCTTTAAGTGAGTAGTCATGCGCAGTTACTTTTTCGTGAAATTATGCAATAACCATTCCTTATTTGAAAAAATTAGTATAAACAGTTGATTACAAGAAGAGGCTATGGGCTCGGTTCCCGTAAATGTTAAGGCTACCGACACATCGACGTTAATGATTGAGATGAAAATGTAAAATAATTTTATTTATTATCAGTAAATTGTGTCTCACGATGTCCTTTGACGAGGGCATTAGCTTTGTGTCTGATATTCCGACAAGTATGTGTAGATATTGCAGTATGCTACGTGCTGATTGGGGTTATGGTTTTTTGAGGAGCAATTATGGTCTCACTACAAACACCGGTGTGTACGTTTGGCAAGCCTGCCATCGATTTTGAGCTACAAGGTACTGACGGTAAAATCTGGACGCTGGATCAATGTAAGGGAGAAAGCGGCCTTCTAATCATGTTTATCTGCAACCACTGCCCCTACGTGAAAGCAATTCTGGGCCGCCTCGTTCGTGATACCCGCGAATTACGCGATTCAGGCGTCAACAGCGTAGCAATCATGTCCAACGACCCGGCCGAGTACGCCGAAGACTCGTTCGAAAACATGAAAGCTGTCGCGGAGCGGGAAAGCTTCCCGTTTCCGTATCTAATTGATGAAACTCAGGCAGTGGCTCGAGCCTATGGCGCAGTCTGTACGCCGGATTTTTTTGGCTACAACGCAGATCTGGCCCTTCAGTACCGTGGCCGGCTCGATGCCAGCCGTAAGGATGCTGCCTCGCCTGATGCCCGCCGCGACCTGTTCGAGGCCATGTCGCAGGTGGCGGCAACCGGAAAAGGGCCTGAAGAGCAGATCCCGGGCATGGGGTGCTCTATTAAGTGGAAGGACTTCTCCGGCTGAGAGGCAGGGGTTCTATTTATACCTTTATAAAGGGAGCTTGGCGAAATCCGGGCCAACCCGTCAACGAACTGTCGTTACCCCAAATCAACAGTTGCCCCGGTCACTCATCTGATGGAGAATGTCGCGCTCGATCCGACCCAGCCACAGTGCTGAAGGGCATTAAGTGCCGCGCGTCGGATGCGACCCTGGTTGCGCAGGCAAGTACAGCGCACTGGTTTGGCAGAGAACACATTTATTAAGCTGCCGCATCCCGGAGGATGTGGCGGCTTTGCCGCCTTTCACTTCAGGCGGCGAACCGATTTCAAGACACTAGACAGGAGACAGCAATGGCCTCGCGTAAAGAACTTGCGAATGCGATACGTGCACTAAGCATGGACGCCGTACAAAAAGCCAAATCCGGCCACCCGGGTGCACCCATGGGCATGGCGGATATCGCCGAAGCGTTGTGGAACGGCCACATGCAGCACAACCCCGACAACCCGAAGTGGGTTGACCGCGACCGGTTCATCCTGTCCAACGGTCACGGCTCGATGCTGATCTACTCGCTGTTGCATCTGACCGGTTACGACCTGTCTATCGACGACCTGAAAAACTTCCGCCAGTTACATTCCAGAACCCCGGGTCACCCGGAGTATGGTTATGCACCGGGCGTCGAGACCACCACCGGCCCGCTGGGCCAGGGCATTACCAATGGCGTCGGTATGGCGATTGCCGAAAAGGTGATGGCTGGCCAGTTCAACCGCGACGGTCACCACATCGTTGACCACAACACCTTTGTGTTCATGGGCGACGGCTGCATGATGGAAGGTATCTCCCACGAAGCCTGTTCACTGGCCGGTACGCTTGGCCTTGGCAAGCTGACGGCTTTCTGGGATGACAACGGTATCTCCATCGATGGTCACGTCGAAGGCTGGTTCAGCGACGATACGCCCAAGCGTTTCGAAGCTTACGGCTGGCACGTGATCCGTGATGTCGATGGTCACGATGCGGATGCGGTCGACAAGGCCATTAACGAAGCCAAGTCAGTTAACAACAAACCGACACTGATCTGCACCAAGACCGTTATCGGTTACGGCTCGCCCAATTTGTCCGGCAGTCACGACTGCCACGGTGCTCCACTGGGCGATGATGAAATCAAGGCCACCCGTGAGAATCTCGGCTGGAACCATCCTCCGTTCGAAATTCCGGACGATGTCTATGCTGGTTGGAGCGCAAAGGACAAGGGCGCTGCGGCAGAAGCGGCGTGGAACGACAAATTTGCTGCCTACAAAGCGGCCCATCCTGAACTCGCAGCCGAATTCGAACGCCGTATGGCTGGCGACCTGCCGGCCAACTGGGCAGAAGGTGCTGCGAAGTTCATTAACGATGTGAACGAAAAGGCTGAAACCATTGCTTCACGCAAGGCTTCACAGAATGCACTCAACGGCTTCGGTCCGTTACTGCCGGAATTCCTGGGCGGTTCCGCCGACCTGGCCGGTTCTAACCTGACCATCTGGTCCGGTTCCAAAGGCATCAGCAAGACCGTGTCCGACGGCAACTACCTCTACTACGGTGTGCGTGAGTTCGGTATGTCCGCCATTATGAACGGCGCTACGTTGCACGGCGGCTTCGTTCCTTATGGTGCAACCTTCCTGATGTTCTCCGAGTACGCGCGTAATGCCCTGCGCATGGCGGCACTCATGAAGATCCAGAGTATCTTCGTGTACACCCATGACTCAATCGGTCTGGGCGAAGACGGCCCGACCCATCAGCCGGTTGAGCAGACTGCCACGTTGCGCCTGATCCCGAACATGCAGGTATGGCGTCCTTGTGATGCAGTTGAATCTGCTGTGTGCTGGAAGGCTGCCATCGAACGCAAGGATGGCCCGAGCTGCCTGATCTTCTCGCGCCAGAACCTGGCTCACCAGAATCGCAGCGCCGGACAGATTGCCGATATCGAACGCGGTGGTTACATCCTCAAGGATTGCGACGGTACGCCGGACGCCATCCTGATCGCCACCGGTTCCGAAGTGGACCTGGCCATGCAGGCGGCTGACAAGCTCAGCGGCAAGAAGATTCGCGTGGTCTCCATGCCTTCTACCAATGTATTCGATGCACAGGACGATGCCTACCGCGAATCAGTCCTGCCGTCTGCCGTGAAGGCTCGCGTGGCTGTCGAAGCCGGTGTGACCGATGGCTGGATCAAGTACGTAGGTCTGGACGGTAAGGTTATCGGTATCAATACCTTTGGCGAATCCGCACCGGCATCTGATCTGTTCCCGCACTTCGGCTTCACCACAGAGAACGTGGTCAAGGCCGTGGAAGACGTGCTGTAGGTCTTCGCATAAACCAGTTTATTTTTTAGTTAATTAACACCAAGAGAATTACGGAGAGATAACTATGACAATCAAAGTCGGTATTAATGGTTTTGGCCGTATCGGTCGTATGGCGTTCCGCGCAATCAGCAAGGACTTCGGCGACATCGAAGTGGTCGGTATCAACGACCTGCTGGATGCGGATTACCTGGCCTACATGCTCAAGTACGATTCCGTACACGGTAACTTCGACGGTGATATTTCCGTTGACGGCAACAACCTTGTTGTTAACGGCAAGACCATCCGCCTGACCGCCGAGCGCGATCCGTCCGATCTGAAATGGTCTGACATCGGCGCTGACCTGATCATTGAATGCACAGGTTTCTTTCTTACCGAAGAAACCTGCCAGAAGCACATCGACGCCGGCGCCAAAAAGGTTGTGCAGAGCGCGCCTTCCAAGGACGGCACTCCGATGTTCGTCTACGGCGTTAACCACGAAACCTATGCCGGTCAGGCCATTGTTTCCGCCGCTTCCTGCACCACCAACTGCCTGGCTCCGGTTGCCAAGATCCTGAACGACAAGTGGGGCATCAAGCGTGGACTGATGACCACCGTTCACGCTGCAACGGCAACCCAGAAGACTGTTGACGGCCCGTCCATGAAGGACTGGCGCGGCGGACGCGGTATCCTGGAAAACATCATCCCCTCTTCCACCGGTGCAGCCAAAGCCGTTGGCGTTGTGCTGCCGGAACTGAACGGCAAGCTGACCGGCATGGCGTTCCGCGTACCAACTTCTGACGTGTCTGTGGTTGACCTGACCGTCGAACTGGAAAAAGAAGCTTCCTACGAAGACATCTGTGCAGCCATGAAAGCCGCTTCCGAAACCGGCGACATGAGCAAGACCCTGGGCTACACCGATGAGAAAGTGGTTTCCACTGACTTCCGCGGTTGTGGCAAGTCTTCCATCTTCGATTCCGGAGCCGGTATCGCACTGGATGGCACCTTCGTGAAGGTCGTTTCCTGGTACGACAATGAGTACGGTTACACCTGCAACATGCTGCGTTTTGTGCAGCACGTCGCAGCTAACTAGAATGTCTTTCATCAAGCTGACTGATCTTGATCTTGCTGGCAAGCGCGTATTGATTCGCGCCGACCTCAACGTCCCCGTCAAAGGCGGTAAAGTCACTTCAGATGCACGTATCACCGCGTCCATGCCGACTGTCGAGCACTGCATGAAGGCCGGCGCAAAAGTCATGGTTATGTCCCATCGCGGTCGCCCGGAAGAGGGTAAGGCCGATGGGGAAAACTCCATGGCACCTATTGCTGCGACAATGTCTTCCAAGCTTGGCAAGGACGTGCGTCTGATCAAGGACTACATCGACGGTGGTTTTGATGTTGCCGAAGGTGAAGTTGTTCTGCTGGAAAACGTTCGCTTCAATGCTGGCGAGAAAAAAGACGATGAAGCTCTGGCGAAGAAATACGCCGCCCTGTGTGATGTGTTCGTCATGGATGCTTTTGGTACCGCGCATCGCGCGCAGGCTTCTACGCACGGTGCTGGTAAGTTCGCACCCACCGCCTGCGCCGGTTTGTTGCTGGCAGGCGAACTGGACAGTCTGGCCAAGGCGCTGGCTAACCCGGCGCGTCCGATGGTAGCTATTGTTGGTGGGTCTAAAGTATCTACCAAACTTACTGTGCTGGAAGCTCTGTCAGAAAAGGTCGATCAGCTGGTTGTCGGTGGCGGCATCGCCAATACCTTCCTCAAGGCGGTTGGCTGCAATGTCGGCAAATCATTGTGCGAGGACGACCTGGTAGATACCGCCAACGTGCTTATCGAAAAAATGAAAGCGCGCGGCGCCAGCATTCCGATTGCCGTCGATGTGGTGTGTGGTAAAAAGTTTGACGAAAACGAGCCCGCTGTTCTGAAAGATGCAGACCAGGCCGAAGACGACGACATGATTTTCGACATCGGCCCGAAGTCTGCGCAGGAGCTGGCAGACATCATAGCCAAAGCCGGCACTATCATATGGAACGGCCCGGTCGGTGTGTTCGAGTTCGACCAGTTCGGCGAAGGTACCAAAACCGTTGCGATGGCAATAGCCAATTCTGACGGCTTCAGTCTGGCCGGTGGTGGTGACACCATCGCTGCTATCCAGAAGTACGATATTTACGACAAAGTGTCCTACATCTCTACCGCCGGTGGTGCCTTCCTCGAATACCTCGAAGGTAAAACTCTGCCGGCTGTTGCCATGCTGGAAGAACGCGCCAAATAGGAAACAGCTGATAATGCAGCGTAGAACAAAAATAGTCGCAACACTCGGACCGTCAACCGACAACCCCAAGGTGCTGGACGACATGATTCAGGCGGGTGTAGATGTTGTTCGCCTGAACTTTTCGCACGGTACTGCGGAAGAACACATGCAGCGTGCCGAGGCGGTCCGAAATCGCGCACGAGCACACGGTCGACAAGTCGGTGTGTTTGTCGATCTGCAAGGGCCCAAAATCCGCATCGACCGGTTCAAAGAAGGCAAGGTCGAGCTCAAGGAGGGCGAGCGGTTTATTCTTGATGCGGCACTTGATCCTAATGAAGGAACCCTCGAACGTGTCGGCATCGCCTACAAGGCATTGGTCGATGACGTAAACCGTGGCGACACACTGTTGCTTGATGATGGTGCCGTGGTGTTATGGGTCGAGGAAGTCAAAGGCAGCGAAATTGAAACGCGCGTTGTGGTCGGTGGCGCACTGTCCAACAACAAGGGTATTAATCGTCAAGGCGGTGGACTATCCGCACAGGCAATTACTGACAAGGATCGCGCAGACATCAAGGTCGCGGCGCAGATGCAGGCCGATTACATCGCCGTGTCATTTCCACGTCACGCTAAAGATATTCACGAAGCCCGAGACCTGTTACGTAAAGCCGGTGGTCATGGCGGCATTGTTGCAAAGATTGAACGCGCCGAGGCGATGACTGCGCTGGAAGAAATTATCGAAGCAACCGACGTGGTCATGATTGCACGCGGCGACCTCGGTGTTGAAATTGGCGATGCAGAATTACCCGCCGTGCAGAAACGCATTATCCGTGTCGCCCGCAGCATGGATCGTGTGACTATCACTGCGACGCAGATGATGCAGTCCATGATCGAAAACCCCATCCCTACACGGGCTGAGGTTTTTGACGTTGCCAATGCCGTTATCGACGGTACCGACGCGGTTATGCTGTCTGCTGAGACAGCGACGGGAAAACATGTCGCCAGGGTTATCGAGGCGATGGACCGCATCTGTCGCGGTGCAGAAACACAACGCATGGATAACGCCGCAGAACGACGCAGTGCCATGCACTTCAAGGCGATCGATGAAGCGATTGCGAAGGCGGCTATGTACACCGCAAACCATACAGGTGTTAAGGCAATTGCCGCATTAACCGAGTCTGGCGCAACCCCTTTATGGATGTCGCGTATCAGTTCCGGCATCCCGATCTATGCCTTGACGCGTCATGTGGAGACGCGTAGAAAGGTAACCATTTATCGCGGCGTGTACCCGGTCAGTTTCGATGTCACGACTACGGATCATGCGCAGATCAATCGCGAAGCGATTGATGAACTGATGCGACGTGGTGCGGTACGCGACGGAGACCTCGTCATAATCACCAAGGGTGATTTGATGGGGGTTCACGGCGGTACCAATGCCATGAAAATTATTCGCGTGGGCGAACACGTAATTAACGCCGAATAATGGGCGCTCATAACATACACATATAAACCTTGTCACATCACTTGATTATAAAACCAGGGAGTCCGTCATGGCCTTGATATCACTACGACAACTACTCGATTATGCTGCCGAACACGAATTTGGTATGCCCGCTTTTAACGTGAACAACATGGAGCAGGTGCATGCCATCATGCAGGCTGCTGATGAAACCGATAGCCCGGTTATCATGCAGGGTTCTGCCGGTGCGCGCTCTTATGCAGGCGAACCCTTCCTGCGTCACTTGATCTCTGCAGCGGCCGAAATGTATCCACACATTCCGATCGTTATGCACCAGGATCACGGTTCTGAACCTGCCGTTTGCCTGCGTTCCATCCAGTCCGGTTTCTCTTCCGTGATGATGGACGGTTCACTGATGGCTGACATGAAAACCCCATCCTCATTTGAATACAATGTTGACGTTTCCCGCACAGTGGTGGAAATGGCACACGCTGGTGGTGTATCCGTTGAAGGTGAGTTGGGTTGCCTGGGTTCACTGGAAACCGGAGAAATGGGCGAAGAAGATGGCCACGGTGCTGAAGGTAAGCTTTCCATGGATCAGCTGTTGACCGATCCGGAAGAAGCTGCCAGCTTTGTGAAAGAAACCGGTGTAGATGCACTGGCTATCGCCATCGGTACCAGCCACGGCGCTTACAAATTCACGCGTCCGCCGACTGGCGACATTCTTGCCATCAATCGTGTAAAAGAAATTCATGCGCGCCTGCCTAACACCCACCTGGTTATGCATGGTTCGTCTTCCGTTCCCCAGGAATGGCTGAAGATCATCAATGACTTCGGCGGCGATATGGGTGAAACCTATGGCGTACCGGTTGAAGAAATCTGTGAAGGCATCAAGCACGGTGTCCGTAAGGTCAACATCGATACTGATCTGCGTATGGCATCTACCGGTTCTGTTCGCAAGCACCTGTCAGAGAATGCGTCAAACTTCGATCCGCGCAAATTCCTCAAAGCTTCTACCGCAGCCATGAAAGATATCTGCAAGGCACGTTATGAAGCTTTTGGTTCTGCTGGACATGCTTCGAAAATCAAGGTGATCAGTCTGGATGACATGGTTGCACGTTATCAGTCCGGTGAGCTGGACGCGCGCGTTAGCTAATTTCAGTAATTCAGCACATCATAAAAATGGCGGCTTTGGCCGCCATTTTTATTTCTGATGCCTTCATGTTTTTCCGTTTGGGCTGGTTTAGTCGGCCGGTAATCACCCCGAAAAATGGCTGACTTCAGAAGTAGAATTTACTCCAGAATTGCATCGTAGGCATGAGCTTGAAATGCTTTTCTCTTTTCTGTGGGTGGTTAGGTTCAACCATGTGATTGCGCGTAATACCGCTGTTGCATCAAGCTTTGTGGGTTCGTCACCCATAAAATAGGGTTTGTCATCCAGGTAATCAGATAATGTCACCAAATTGCTTTCTGCTATTTGGTATATCTGGCCCGACGTATGCCGACCTATGCCTTGCTCATACAGTCTGCGCTTGGCCTGCTTTCTCAGAATATTTGATACTATATTTTTGACCAGAGGAGGAAAATCGCCGAAGAATATGTTCCTTGCGTCGGGCCAATACCTGTTATCTATCCACCGGCTATATAGGATAGTCCAGTAGAAGAACTCTTCCAGCATTCTCACAAATGCATCTGAGACTGCTTTTTCTGTCGAATCCAGCGAAGAATCCAGATCGTGATTACAGGTGTTTTCCAAGTATTCAATGATAAAGCTCGTATCTGCAATCACCTCTCCTTTATCTTCTATATAAGGCAACTTCCCCTTAGGACCTTTTGCCGGATTATTTATACAGGTAGTCGAATAATCCATATTGGCCATGCGAAGGTATGTTTCCATCTTCATACAAAAAGGGCTTGCGTTTGGAAGCCCCAGTGCAGGTTTGAACTGAAATAGTGTAATCATCACTGCTTCTCCCTAGCCTGGTGTTTTGATTTCAAGATTTCGTAACGTACTTAATTGTTCCGATGAACAGCTTTTTGCCAGGCGATTTTCAAACGCAGTTTTCCGTCCCGGGTCAGCGTAAGGTGCTTTGATCTTTGATCGTCGGGATCAGGCCGGATATTGATGAGCTTCATCGTCTGTAGCTGTTTTACAAGACTTGTCACCGACGGTTTGGTAATGCCCAACCTGATACTGAGCCCGGATACAGTAAGCGTGTCGCGCTCCAGGAAATAGGATTTGCAATAGACCGCCGGAACCTTTACACCTTTATATCCGTTTTAAAGGATAGAAGGCTCATCCAGCGTACTGGCCTGCTCGCGCAGGCTGAGAATATGATCTTCCCAGTAACGCGGTGAATCGAACCAGGGGAAGGCGATCGGGAAGGCGGGGTCTTCCCAGCGGCGTGCAATCCAGGCGGCGTAGTGCATGATGCGCAAGGTGCGCAGGGGTTCTATGAGCAGTGCGCTGATTTCATCGAAATCACGGAACATACGGTAGCCGTTCAACAGGTCTTCCATTTGTGTGCGCATTTCTTCGCGGTCACCGGACAGCAGCATCCATAAGTCCTGGACAGCAGGGCCGGTGCATGCGTCGTCAAGGTCGACGAAGTGTGCGCCGTTGTCGCGCCACAGGATATTGCTCTTGTGGCAGTCGCCGTGCAGGCGAATCTCGCCGAGTGGGCCGACCACTTCAAACAGGTTGCGTATTTTTTCAAGCAGGTCAGCGGTAAGGCTGGTGTAGGCCTCGCGTAAATAGTCGGGCAAGAATTCTTTTTCGAGAATGAAGTTGCGTGATTCGTCTCCGAGTCTTTCAATACTCAGGCGGGCGCGGTGTTCGAAACGTTGTGTCGATCCCACGGCGTGCAGGCGGCCCATGAAACGGCCCATGAGTTCGCGTTGTTCTCGG